>CABDZN010000210.1_pt1 | contig 10628 bp, 10 predicted proteins | sample 3132191 | NCBI WGS metagenome assembly CABDZN01 (sample SAMEA5534340, study PRJEB31848) | metagenome | biome: tundra; feature: field; material: soil | place: USA | collected 2013-05 | depth 0.45 m | reverse complement strand
AGATCCGTCGTCAGCTTCGTTACAAGTGCCGGTGGTACGGGTCCACCTTGATCGAAGCTGACCGGTTCTTTCCTTCATCCAAGACGTGCCACGACTGTGGTCACGTGCAGCACATTGGTTGGTCCGAGCACTGGGTCTGTGAGGAATGTTCTTCTTCGCACCAGCGCGACGACAACGCGGCCATCAATCTCGCCCGATGGGCGAGCCTGGGTTCAGTTGGAGCCCCGGTGAAGCGTGGAGCCGAGCATCAGACTGAGTCTCACTCAGCGGCTGGCGAAGACACGCGGAAGGGAAGCCCGACATCTGTCGAGCGGAACAACTCCGTGAGGAGTGCAGCATGAGTGGACTCACTAGAGATCACTCGGTTGCAACGGTAGTGATGATGAGCGCGAGGGAGAAGCCCAGGTGGTGTTCGCGCTGCAAGATCGCCGGTATGGCGAAGGCGGAAGAGAAGGTCGTCAGTCCCCCACAGAATCCAGCGAGAACGCCGCTCAGGATGGCCCCTAGAGCCACGCCAAGACACCAACCAATACTCAGGTGCCAGATTGCCGCGAGATCGACAAAGAGGCTCGAATAGGACGTCAGCCCTCCGAAGAATCCGGTGATGACCAGCACTCGAGTCAAGTCGTTGGGATCGTGATGGCGCAGCGGACCGCGCAAGAGGTGCGTCGCGAGGAAAACACCTACGAAATTGACTCCCAGCAACACCCGCGGGATCTCCTGGGGCCGCGTGACGTAGCTCGAGGTCGCCGACGAAAAGTGTTCGAGCCCGGTTACAAGATCGCGAAGCAACGTGCCAACGAATCCACCAGCCGGCGCAGATGACAATGTCATTACAAATTCGCGCGGCTTCACTGTGACTTTCGCGGGCATGGGGTATGAAGAAACTACCGAACGGCCTTTGTAGAGCAGGGCATTGAACGAAAACGGACGTCAATGGCCGATGACAAGCTTTACTTTCTAGGTTGACATAACGAACATTATAGGCGATATACAGGTTAGTTCCTGATATAGTCATCGTCATGCGACGGGCACTTTTGGCTGCGCTCTTTGTAGCGAGCAGCGTGGGAATTCTCTCGCTTCCTGCTGGCGCGGACAGTTCAACCCCCTCGAACATCGTTCTTTCTTTTGACTTCAGTGACAATTCGGCGCCCGCGTCGGCCAGTAACGGTCCCTTCAATGTCATCGCGAACGTGTTGCCGGAACACACCGGTGGCGTTGTTCGCATGGTCGCAATTGCTCCTGATAACTCTGGCAATTCGAATCTCGTCTGCCCCTTCCAGCCCGTGCAACAGAGTCAGGTGGAGTGCGCCTTTAACTTCACGACCAACGGCGTGTGGTCGATTAAGGCCCAGTTCGTCCCCGACGACAAGTCTGACGTTTCGTCAATCTCCATCACGCGCCTTCGCGTAACGAACTAGTCGTGACCCCGAGAGGGTCCCACCGTTTCCGAGTCATCTGGGGCGACCCCTTTCGTGGTTTGACCCAAGAGATCGTGACCGCCTTTGACGTTGACGAGGCGCTCGTCGTGGGGCACGAACGTCGCCCGGAACTACCTCGCCCGCGCACCGCGTTTTTAGTGACCGAGAACGGCTGACCTACACTTCGGCCCATGAACTCACTCTTTGACGTTTCGGGAAAAGTCGTACTCGTTACCGGCGGGTCGAGAGGAATTGGCGAGATGATCGCTCGAGGCTTCGTCGACGCGGGCTCAACGGTGTACATCTCTTCGCGTAAGGCCGAGGTCGGCGACGCCCTGGCCAAGGAGCTCTCGAAAATCGGTTCGTGCACTTCCCTACCGGCCGATCTCTCGAGTGAAGCGGAGTGTCAGCGACTCGCCAACGAGATTGGCGCGCGAGAGACGCACCTCGACGTTTTGGTGAACAACGCGGGCGCTACGTGGGGCGCACCCATGGCGACGTACGACGAGGCCGCCTTCGAGCGCGTGCTGGCCCTCAACGTCAAGGGCGTCTTTCACCTCACCAAGTTCTTACGACCGCTTCTGGAAGCCGACGCCACCAGCGCGAATCCTTCCAGAGTCATCAACATCGGTTCGATCGATGGACTACACGTGCCCTCATTGGAGACCTACGCCTACTCCGCGTCGAAGGCCGCCGTTCATCAGTTAACGCGGCACTTGGCGAAGTTTCTCGCGCCCAAGATCACCGTGAACGCCATCGCACCAGGTCCCTTTGAATCAAAGATGATGCACGCGACCCTCGAAGCTTTCGGCGACGCTATTGCCCAGAGCGCACCCATGAAACGCATTGGTCAACCCTCGGACATGGCCGGCGCGGCGATCTTTCTCGCGTCACCGGCCTCGAGCTATATCACGGGCGCCATACTGCCGGTGGACGGCGGCATCGCCACGTTGGCCTAGCCCGCCGGTTGGCGCCCGAGCGTAACCTGAATCGACAGATGCTTGGTGCCACGAATCAGGTGCAGCGTTATCCGACTGCCCGGTTTCAGTGCCGAGACGACCGCCGTGACGTCCTGAGCGCTCTGGATCGTCGAGTTGTTGATTCCCACGATGACGTCGCCTTGTTTCACGCCGGCGGACGCGGCGCCGGTACCGGAAATGACACTCATGACCACGGCCCCACTCGACACCGTGAAGCCGTACTGCTGTTGCAACGACGGCGTCATTGACTCAATCTCGACACCAATGAACGCACCGTGGTTGACGACACTCTCGCCCGCCATGAGGGACTTTAAGAGTGACTGAATGGTGGCCACGGGGATCGCGAAACCAATGTTCTGGGTGTTTTGGCCATTGGACAAGGTGCCCGCGACCGCGGTATTCATGCCAATCACGTCACCGCTCGAGTCCAGAAGTGGTCCACCCGAGTTGCCCGGGTTGATCGCCGCGTCCGTTTGAATCATGTTGTTGAGGGTCTCTGACGAGGTCGAAGTACCAGCGGTCACCGTTCTTCCGAGTGCCGAGACGATGCCTTGGGTCACCGTGGGCGTACCCGCGGCGAGGCCCAGAGCGTTTCCTATCGCGACCACGGCGTCACCCGCCTCGAGGGCGTTGGAGTTGCCAAAGGTGACGACGGGCAGATTCGACGCTCCGTTGATCTGTATGAGCGCGACGTCGTCGGCGGGGTTCGTGCCGATCAACGTAGCGGATTGGCTCTTGGTGGACCCGCTTCTCGTGATGTTGATCGTGCCATGACTCACGGCGGCGGCGATGACGTGATTATTCGTCAGGACTAGTCCGCCCTTGGAGATGATCATTCCCGTGCCCTGGTCTTCGGTGCCGTTACCGGTGACGTCAATGCTGACGATCGAGGGCAGGACCTTCTGCACCAACTTTGGAATGCTCTCTCCGCTGGGCAGTACCGCGGGACCGGGACGGTTGCTCACCTCGTTAATCGTGACTCCCCCAGTGCTCGAGGACGCCGGGGATGCGAAGTGGCCCGCGAGTCCTCCCACCAGGGCCGCAACGAGGAGAAGGGAAAGTCGAGTGGACCACAGCGTGCGACTCTTGCGAACTTGTGAAACGAGAGGAGCTTCGTCGACGAAGCTCGCACTTCTCGAGGCGCTCTCGCCGCGGGTCTCGTCTTTCGCGCTGGTCACGGGTTCAACAGGTTCTTCGGAACTCGTCCAACTACTCGTCGTGGCTTCAAAGGCGGGTCCCGGAGGGAACACGAGCGGCGTCGCGGGATCGTTCGTAACGGGCACCTCGGGCGTTGAGTTGGAATCGTTCTCTTGGGGATCGTCCGGTGGAGAGTCACTCACAAAGCCATGCTAGGCAGCAGAATTTAAAATTGGACTAAATCTCGTTGAAATGTTTGCGTTTTGGCTAGCGACTAGATTAGGGCCCTATGTCTCGACGGATTGAGATCGAAATTACTAGTCTCAGTGGCGACCTCGCGACGTGGCGAGCCGCGGGTGCCAAGTTACCCAAGGGCGTCCTTCAGGCGTCGCTCATCCCCGGTGGGCCAGTCATTGGCAACGTCTATCGCGCCGACATCGAGCAGTACATGGAAGGTATTGAAGTCCTCTCCGTCATGGCGCCCAAGACCGCCTCCCCTCTCGATCCCAGAAACGAACGCCTCGAACTCATTCCCGAGGCGAAAAAGGGCCCCGACGTCGTCGTCACGTACGCCCCCAAAGGTCGGGGCGCTCGGCGTGACGGCGAGCAACGAGACACCGATCGTCGCGACGGTGCTCGACGTGAGGGCACGAAGCGTCCGAGTACTCGACGAGAACCCAGAGAAGGCACCCGGGACTCGAGCGAGCGACCGGCACGCGCGCCTCGTAGCGATCAACCTCGCAGCGAACACCCGCGAAGCGAGCGTCCAGCTCGTGGGCCCCGCAGCGAACACTCCGAGAGCGCGACGCGCGCGGAACATCCAGCTCGCGCTCCTCGTGGAGAGCACCCCCAGAGTTCGACGCGCCCGGACCGGCCCGCTCGCGGGCCGCGCAGTGATCGGCCTGGTCGACCCGGTCGGCCGGAGGGTTCTCACGGCCCCCAACAGGCGCCTCTGACGACCACGCACCGAAACGTTCTCCTCGCGACGTTGTCGCCAGAACAGCTACCCGTCGCCGAGCAACTTCTTCGCGGCGGCATGCCCGCCGTTCGCGCGGCGGTCGAGTTGCAGAACAAGAACGCCTCCTCTCAGGGACGTCCCACGGTCGATCCCACGACGATTGACCGCATCGCCGAGGATCTACTCAAAACGACCAACCTCGCCCTGTGGAAGGACCGCGCCGGGGGCGCGATTGGCGCGGGTCGCGAACTTCGACTTCGAGATCTTCGCGCGGTTGTCACGTCAGCCAAGACCGTCTCACTCGACGACGAGGCGCGAACGCAACTCAAGGAGCTTCAAGGCGCGCTGACCGCTCGCGTGGAGCATCTTCGAACCCAGTGGAACGAGAAGCTCGAAGCCGCGATCACGTCGAAGAACGTCAAAGAAGCCCTGGGCCTGGTCGCGCGTCCACCCGACGTCTCGACACGCGTTAGTGCTGACGCGGCCGGTCGGGTCGTGGCTCTCGTCTCTGAGACCTTGAGCGCCGAACTGGATCCCAAAGTATGGAACGAAATCGTCGAGTTAACGGCTGACACGTCAATTCGAAGAAACGTGAAGCCCCTCGGTATCCCGAGTGATGAGTCGAGTCGCTCCGTCGCGGTGCATAACGCGGGGGCGATTCCCGAGTTGGCCAAACTGCTCGGGATGAAAGTGCCACCCCCACCACCACCGACTCGAATCGTTCGTCGCCCGCCTACGCGCCGCGCATCGTAAGTAGTCGCGCCTTCCAGCCCAACGATTCGTAAAGCGACTTCATCCCTCGATCACCGGGTAGGGCGTAGGCGTCAACGGGCGGGGTCTCGCCCGTGAGAAGCGCGTGCACGAGGGTGGTCGCGACTTTCTGTCGACGAAATGAGTGCTCGACGTAGACCGCTTCGACGACACGCGCGCGACAGACGGCAAAACCCATGAGTTGGCCCTCGTCGTCGGTGGTCCAGAGTGACGACGACGCGACGATGTTCGCAAGAAGATCAGTTTCTTCAATCGCGCCACAGAGCGTCTTTAAGAGCGCGGCGCCGCCGCGCTTAGCGACGACGTCTTTGTGGGCCCGACCCCACAGGGCTTGAAGTTCGGGCGTGACAATCGTCACGAGCGAAACATTCACGCTACGCCGCGAAGGTCTTAGACACAGTCACGACAGAGCCAACTCACCTTGTCCGCGAGTTGACTTGTCTTTTTCAGCAAGCGGCACGACTTACAACGAAATTCGTCGTCCTGTTTTGGCAGAATTGCTTCGGTGGTGTCGAGGGTTGGGTCGACTTCGAGCGGAGCTTCGTCGTCGTCTTCGGGCACCGAGGTGCGTAAAATAGTCTCCGCGAGGACTTCATCCAGGGCCAACTCGACGTCCGCGTCGTCCACCACGTCGTCGTCATCTTCTGCGACCGCCCCCGCGGTCGCGACGACTTCGTCGTCTTCTACGAGTGCGACAACCACAACGTCGTCAACGTCGTCGGCCTCTTCGGCTTCAATTGCCTCGACGACGTCCTCGAGCTCTTCTTCACTGACAATCTCTTCATCGAAACCGTCGACGAGCTCTTCTTCGTCAACGACTTCGTCGGTCTCAACTTCACTCGCCATAAATTCCTCTTCTGTAGCGCAGGCATTGTATGGCCTTTTTGGCGCAATGTGTGCCATCTAGACCTAAAGAGTGCATAAATGTCCGAATTTCTATCGATTCAGACGACTTCGCTCCGCTGCTCGCTCTGCTTCGAGGCGTTCCAGGTCGGTTTCGGAGAAGTCCACGTACTCCATCGCCGTAGCAATCCCGCCGTGACCTGCCTTTTCACGAATCAGCCGGACCATTTCGTGGGCAATTCGACGATAACTCGGGTGCCCCTGCGGACCCGAGCGCAACTCAATGAGGTGCATGGCCTCACGGGCGTTCATCTGCATGACGTATCGAATCCGAAAGGCCAGCGCGACGCAGTACTGCGCCTGGTCAGGGAACTCTTCTCGTACCTCGTTGAAGAGATCCGCCGAGCGAAGGAGCGACTCTTGGTAGCGCTCGGCCAGACCGGCTTCGAGAACCACTTCGGGCACGTCAAAACCGAGGTCGGCGGTGAGCGGCTGCCACTCGATGGTGAGCAAACGGTGCCGCTGCAGGTCCCGGAAGGCTCCGTAGTCACTCATAATTTCAAATCGATAGTCCGTGCGCTCAAAGGCCCGTCCCGGACGGTGACGGCGATTTCCTCGTTGACCGACGTAGGTCGACAGTACGGCCGCTTGCTCCAACTTGTTCATCGCCTTCACGCGCCGAGCAGCCTCGTTGTGTGACGTCGTCGAATTGGCGAAGACAATGGCTTCGAGAACGCGCACTTCGCCCTCGGGGTCGAAGGCGACGAGGCGTACGTACTCCCCCGGCGGTTCGTGGTGCACGTCGTGCTCGAGGTCGAGGAGCAGCGCGCTGGTAGCGCTGCTCGTGTCGCGCAGATAGTTCGTCCACGCGACTCCGCGCTCGGGAACGTCGAGGCGCCGTAGGAACGAGGGAATCACTTTCACGAGTTCGTCGAGCATCATTTGGGCGTAGTCGCGAACTTCCGGCAGCGCGTGCGCACGCATGCGCAACAACAACGCTTCGTAGGCCTGACCCGAAGCGTAAATGCCGAGGTTCGACAGGGCACTGGCGGGTAACAGCCCTCGAAGACCGTCGAGTGCTTTGGCTCGAATGGCCTGTCGATAGACAAAGTCAGTGTCGGTGGCCGTCTTGGGATACTTGAGCGCGAGCCACTCCGTCAAGATCGGCAGCAGTTCTCGATAGGTGTCGAACATTCGATCCATCTCACCGATGTAGCGAGCCCCAAAGCGAGACTCGAGCAGATCATTGTCCCGATAGAAACGATAGAGACCGTTGCTCAGTCGCCGGTCGTAACCCAGGTACCGCGTCGACTGTTCGAGGTAGCTCATGAGCCGACCACGCTCGAGAATCTTGGTCAAGAGGTTGCTCGCCTGTTCACAGGCCAGGTGGACACCGCCCAGTTGCGCTACCGAGTCGTCGCCGTACTCGAAGAAGATCTTCTGGTAGAGATCGTCGGCCCGATGGAGTCCCACCGTCGCGTCAATTGACGCGTCGCCCGCGAGTTCCAGGTCGCCCACGAACTCATCGAGAAAGAGTCGCCGTAGGCTTTTCGACGACCTCGAGTAGCGCGCGAACAGGGCTCCCTTGACGACCTCGGGCAGGTTGACCAGGGCGAAGACGGGTCCTTCGAGATTCGTGAAGTAACGGCGAAGTACCGCCGCCTCGGCGTCGGTGAACTCTTCGGCAACGTAGGGGTGCATGAAGTTACGAGGTTAGAGGCGAAACTAGGCGCGCGGGTGGACGCTGGAGGCACCCGCGACAACGCTTCGCAAGACGGCGTCTCGGGCCGCGAGAGCGACGTCGGCGACGTTGGTGAGGTGGCGCATCCGGGCCAGTTGCTCACAGAGATCGGCCACCTGCTTGGCGTTTCGAACAAAGTCGCCGGGCGACGTTTGGCCAATCTCGGCGTCCGCTAGATCCAACACCGTGCCCAGAGTCACGCCCCGGGCCCAGGCGGCGATGATCGTCGCGAAGTGACCGTCGGGTTCCTTGAAGTGTGGGACCTTGTAGCGCTCTTCGACGCCACGCACCGTAGCGGCGATGAACGTTATCTCGCGAAGACGCTCGCTAATGCTTTCTCGTCGTTCCTGTCCGAGGCGATCGTGGTGAACGCGTTTCTTCTTGGTGGACACTTGCTGGGCGGCGTTGGCGCCACGACTAGAGCGTTTGGACTCGAAGACGAAGCAACTCAAGAGGCCGGCCAGTTCGGCGGGCTCTAAGTCCTCGAAGACGCCGGCGCTCAGAGACTCCGTGATCAAGAGATCACACTCGTGGTAGATCGAGCGAAGAAGTTGACCCTGAGCACTCAGGTGCCAGCCGTCGGCGTACCCGAGTTCTTCGAGGACGTGGTGACGCGCCACCATTTGATCGATGAGGGGACGTTTGTGGCTCGAGGGTCGCCGGTCGTTTTCAAATTGGGCGAAAGAGCGTTGCACCACTTCGAGAGCGGTCTCGTAGTCAAAGTGGTTCACTAAGTTCGCCGTGAAGTTGTACGTGGGACGAAATGAGGAGTGCAGATCCGCGGGCGGCGCGAGCGCCACGCGCCCCACGTCGTGTAGAGAAAGGTCACTGGAGTAACAGACAATGGCGTGACCTTCGTCGTCGAGACCGCGGCGTCCGGCTCGCCCGGTCATCTGGGCGTACTCGGCGCTCGTGAGAAACTGACGACCCGCGTCGGAGTACTTCGTGAAGCGCTCGAGCGCGACGGAACGCGCCGGCATGTTCACGCCGAGAGCCAGCGTCTCCGTGGCGAAAACCACGGCGAGCAAGTTGCGTTCGAAACAGGTCTCGACGATTTCACGGAAAGCGGGCACCATGCCGGCGTGGTGCATCGTGATGCCCCGTCGAAGCGCGTCAATGAAGTCGGCGTATTCGAGCGCCTGGAGGTCCTCGGCCGAGAAGTCGATTAGCCGCGACTCGGCGATGCTTTCAATCTCTCGTCGACCATCGGGCTTCGTGAAAAGCAGTCCGTCGCGACGCAACTGATGCACCGCGTCGTCACAAGCTGCTCGCGAGAAGATGAAGACGATGATCGGCAAGAGATCTTCTCTCTCGAGCGCCTGCATCAACTCGGAACGACGAGGCGCACGAAAAGGGGGCGGCGGCGCGCTGGACTTGGGTCCCTTCCACTTGGCGCCTGGACGAAAGGGTCGAAAGGATTTCATCAGGTTGTCGACGCGACGCGCTTCGTCGGAGAGTCGCTGGCCGTTCAAGAGGTCGTGTATCTCGGCGGTCGGTTGTCCGCGCTTCGTGAAGGCGACGTGGTTGTGCAGTTCGATGGGGCGCGTCTTTTCCACCACGATGGTTGTCGGTCCTCGAACCTGGCCAAACCACTCGCCCAGGAAGTCCGCGTTGCCAATCGTCGCCGACAGAGCCACGAATCGCACGGCAGGCGGCGTGAGAATGAGGACTTCCTCCCAGACACCACCTCGAAAGGGATCTTGAAGATAGTGCACTTCGTCGAGTACGACGAGGCCAAGCGAGGTCAGTTGATCGGACTCGGTGAGCAACATGTTGCGAAGAACCTCGGTCGTCATCACGACAATGGGCGCGCTGCGATTGAGAGAAGTGTCGCCCGTGAGAAGTCCCACCCGAGCCTCACCGTAGAGATCGCAGAGTTCGTGGTACTTCTGATTGGAGAGAGCCTTCAGCGGCGTCGTGTAGAAGGTCCGCTGTTCGCGTTCGAGCTCTCGGCCGATGGCGTAGTTCGCCACGAGCGTCTTACCAGATCCTGTCGGGGCGCTGACCAGCACGTTGACGCCCTTGTCGACCGCTTCGATGGCGTCAAGTTGAAAACGGTCGAGGCCGAAACCCAGACCGTCAATGAACTGACGTCGATACTCGAGAACGCTCACTTGCCCAGCAGTTTGCCCACGCCAATGGCGAGGAAGTAGAAGACGACCAGTGGTATGGCGAGCGCCAACATCGACAGTGGGTCGCCGCTCGGGGTAAAGACCGCTGACGCCACGGTGATCGCAATGACGGTGTAACGCCACGAACGCAAGAGTTGGGCCGGCGTCACTATGTTGACTAGCTCCAGTGCCAACAAGACCACGGGAAACAGAAACGTCACGCCGAAGATGAACATCATCAAGAGAAAGAGCGTGAGGTACTGGTTGGGGTTGTACTCGGTCATAAGGGTCGATCCGCCGATGGCCTTGAGGAAGTGGATGGCGTGACCGAAACTGAAGTACGCCACCACGACACCGGCACTGAAGAAGACGATCGATGCCGTGACGAAGGGAACGACGTACCGGCGTTCCTTCGCCTTCAACCCCGGCGTGATGAATCGCCAGACCTGCCAGAGGATGACCGGCAACGAGACCAGGAAGCCCCCGAAGAAGGCGATTTTCACTCGCAGCGTGAGTCCGTCGAGTGGGTTCGTCACCAGGAACTTGCAGTGCCCGGGAACGGCCGCGCAGTACGGATCTTGAAGGATCTTGAGCAAGTTGGGATAGAAGATGAAGCCGAGGAAACCAAAGACCGTAATCGTGATGGCCATGACTAGAAAGCGATGT
>CABDZN010000207.1_pt1 | contig 10734 bp, 7 predicted proteins | sample 3132191 | NCBI WGS metagenome assembly CABDZN01 (sample SAMEA5534340, study PRJEB31848) | metagenome | biome: tundra; feature: field; material: soil | place: USA | collected 2013-05 | depth 0.45 m | reverse complement strand
GGTCCCTTTAAGAAATCGATATCTTTCGCTTTGCCATCGTCTCGCGCCGGTGCGCTTTTGTTCCGTACCCTCTCCGCCAAGGACGGACACGTGATCGAAGCGAGCGTGATTCGAGTCGCCCTTCAGAAGTGAGGCCCGTTTGGCTCGGGTGGACGGCGTGGTCGTCGCGAGGCGGAGTGAGTGACGCGGAGCGTAGACTTTTCTCGGAGAAGAGTCCGAGACGGTCTAACCGGTGAGTCATCGGTTCTGGAGTCATCAAGGTCAGCGTGAGAATCGCGTGGTGCAAGAAACCTTGGGACGGACCCAGGGGTTCGTGCGAGAGACCAAGCCAGTGCAGGGGATTGCATTCCTAATGGGTCGGGCCTCCAACACCAGCATTTTCCGAGTACACCTCACACGGCTACTGATAAGCACCTTTATCCAGAACTCCGGATGATCCAGTTTGGGCGCGCTGTGATACGGGGGCGCAACCTCAGAGCCGTTTAGGAGTCCAAGCCGAGGAATGGTGCGGGCTCCGCTTCCCTCTTTCGACGAGTGGCGAGGGCTTGTTCGCCGCCTGTCGGCGCTCCGCGGATTGAGAAGTCCGCTGATTCGAGTTGGTCGGTCAACTCTGTGCTCGACAGTCGAGCCAATGGCATACACCCAGCGACGCGTTATGTCGAGGGAGGTGGACCCAGGTGCGAAGTCCGATCGCGAAGTCAGTCATCGCCCGCCAGAACGGCGGGGTCGCGGCCCCGACCGAGGCGCCGGGAGACCACCCACGCCAGCACCAATAGCGTCATGCCGGCTATGCCGATGAGAAAGGTCGCCGCGAGTTCCTTCGTTGGCAGCTGCAGAGCGTAGAACGAGCGAACTGCGGCAATCGGGAACAACAGGACAAAGGCCACTGTTACTGATCCCACCAACAGCGTTCGACGCCAGGTCAACGGAAGTGCGACAAGCACCAGCACGGTCAGGCTGAGCATGAGCGCGACGATCGTGGCGCTCGTGCGCTGCTCAATCAGCGAGAGGTCCCTGGAACGAACCAGCGCGTAGGCGGCGAAGACCGAGCCGGCTGCGATGAACCCGGCCGGGATCACGAAGTGAAGGACCCGGTCGACGAATCCGGGCACGTAGCGGCGCAGGTTCGGTGCGAGTGCCAGGAAGAATGAGGGGATGCCAATCGTCAACGTGTCAATGATGGTCAGATGCCGAGGTAGGAATGGGTAGGGCCACAGGAGGATGCTGACCGTGATTGCCAACATCGTCGCCCAGACCGTCTTCGTGATGAAGATGATCGCGACTCGTTCGATGTTAGCGGTGACCCTGCGGCCCTCAGCGACGACCTGGGGCATCGTCGCAAATCGTCCATCGAGCAGGACGAGCTGGGCGACCGCCCGGGTGGCTGGTGCGCCGGAACCCATGGCGATGCCGATGTCGGCAAGTTTGAGGGCTAGTGCGTCATTGACGCCGTCACCAGTCATGGCCACGGTGTGGCCTCGCGCCTGCAGCGCAGTCACCATGGCCTGCTTCTGATGGGGCGTCACCCGGCCGAAGACTGAGCGCTCCTCGAGAATCCTCCCGAGGGCGTCAGCGTCGTCGGGTAGTTCGCGAGCGTCGACGGGCTGTCCCGAATCCGCCATTCCCACCCGCGTCGCGATTGCCGCGACGGTGAGGGGGTTGTCACCCGAGATCACCTTGGTGGCGACGCCCTCTTTGGCGAAGTACGCAAGCGTGGCGGCTGCGTCATCGCGCACCCGCTCGGCGAAGAGCACGAGCGCGGCGGGCATCACGTCGGGGGGCAGGGCGTTGCCCTCAAGGTGGGCGTCGCTGTGGGCGAGCACCAGAACCCGCAGGCCGGTCGCGGCGAGCAGTCCGGCCCGCTCGAGGGTTGGATCGCTGTGGGCGAGCACCATCTCCGGCGCACCGAGAACCCAGGTGCCGTTGGTGCCGAAGCTGGCTGCACTCCACTTGCGCTTTGATGAGAAGGGGATCGAGCTCTCGCGGGTCCAGCCATCGATAGGCGGGAAGGCCTGCCCGATCACCGCAAGAGTCGCGTTGGCGTTCTCGTCATGTGCCAGCGCCCCGAGGGCCGCCTCGATAGGTAGCGAGTCTTCGACCCGCTCGATCCTGTCCAAGACGATGGATCCGTCGGTGAGCGTCCCGGTCTTGTCGAAGCACACGACGTCGACGCGGGCGAGTGCCTCGATTGCAGGAAGCTCCTGGACTAGCACGTTCTTGCGGGCGAGCGACACCGCCGCCACCGCGAAGGCGATGCTCGTCAGCAGGACAAGTCCCTGTGGCACCATACCGACGAGTCCGGCGACGGTACCGCTGACAACGTCGCGGACGCCCTCTCCTGCGTGCAGTTGACTGAAGAGCAACATCATCGCGATCGGGAAGAACGCCCAGGTCACATAACGCAGGACGCGGTTGATGCCATCCATCAACTCGGAGCGCGCTAGGGTAAAGCGCCGTGCTTCGGCGGCGAGCTTGTGCGCGTAGGCGTCAGCGCCCACCACAGTCGCCTGATAGCGACCCGCTCCCGCAACCACGAAGCTCCCAGAGAGGACCTGGTCCCCAAGGCCCTTGTCGACCGGCTCGGCCTCACCGGTGAGCAGGGATTCGTCGACCTCCAGCCCGGCGGTCTCTCGCACGATCCCGTCGGTGACGATCTGGTCACCGGTGCGCAGGCTAAGCAGGTCGTCGAGCACGATCGCCTCGATTGGGACTTCCTGCTCGGTGCCGCTGCGCACGACGCTGGCGCGCGGTGCGCTGAGCATGGCGAGGCGGTCGAGGGTGCGCTTCGCCCGCAGCTCCTGCACGATCCCGATGAGGGCATTGGTGACCAGCACGATGCCGAAGAGCGCATCCTGCAGTTGACCGACTGCGACGATCGCCAGGAGCAGGGTGCCGAGGAGGACGTTGAACCGGGTAAAGACGTTGGCCCGGAGGATCTCGCCCACGGTTCTGCTCGTGCGCTCGCCGCTGACGTTGGTCTGCCCCATGGCGAACCGCTCTGCGACCTCGTCTTCATTGAGGCCGGTGGGCCTTGTCTGGGCGATGGCATCGCTGCCTGCGGCAGCGGTCAAGCCTTCATGGGCGCGACCCTGCTTCATGTCATAGGACGAGCCTGAGAGTACTCGGTCACACCCTGGATGAGCGAAATGGACATCGCTTGGACGTAGGTCACCGACTCAGCCTCCACATCGTGTCTCCGGCGAGGTGCTTTGACCTCTCGTTCAACGGCCCTATAACGAATATAACAGTGATTCCCTTTCAGCCAGGTAGTCGGCGGTGCCTGGCTGCAGAATTTACGCATCGGACCTCCGACACTAATCAGGCCTCGGTTGCGTTAAGCCGCCAGTGCAAGTTTGCAGACTTGTCACGTCGGGCCTTCGACACCAGCCTTAGCGTATCCATTGATCAATCCGCCAGTTGGAGATTATATAAGTCGGCCCTTCGACACCAATCGAGCCAAACGGTCGGCCGGCATTGCATGGTGGCACTTCCGTGGTATCAAATCTTGAACATCAGTTGGATTTGAGCACTGATCCGGTGAAGGATTCCCATCCACTTCAAGTGCGAGTTTGCACTGGTGGGGTTGGCTGGCGTGATCGCGTGCGGTGAGCACTTCTATACGATTGACTGAGTCGTTGGGGTCTCGGACATGAACCCGCACGCTCTATTTGACAACTGCTCACCTACCATGTGCAACCCGCGCAGGGGTACAACATCAGCATTCACTTGGGCAGTTGAATTGAAATCGAGCGATTGTTAGCGAATGGAGACGAGTTGTAACTCGGCGATTGCTACTGGTTTGGATTCGCGTGAAACATGTTGAACGCGTCTCGAGACGATGACACGAAAGGGACACAGGTACAAGTCCTGTAGCGCGCATCATGTACGGCCCACTGTACGGCCCACGGATCGTTGTCAGTCATACAACGTATTCCCAGTCGACGAATAGTTTCACGTCTTCGCTTGCGCCGATGTCTTCAGCGTGTTGTCGCATTGTCGACAAAGGAGGACAAGACCGACTGATTTCAAAGCCGAAATGGGCAGCAAAAACCAGTGCAGGTCAGAGTCTCCGCACTAGTGGTTAGCGAATGAACGAAGAGGCCAAGCCCGGACCTTGAGATTGGGACTAGGCGTGTGCCGTTCCGTGGTGCTCAAAGAGCATGGCGCGCTGGAGAGCTGCCTCGCGAAGTTCCTTTGGGATCTCGACGGGGCCGCCGAGACCGCCGGAGTTGGGCCCCGCCTGTGCGGCCTCTTCTACAATTCCGCCAATCTGGATGGCCAACTCAGGCGTTCGGTGGAATACCAGCACCCCGTGGTTCGCCAACAACACCGCAGGTACCCCCGGGGTGATCGCGGCCCGGATGTTGGCCACTGCTTGGTCGGATCCCCGCGGACCGTAACTGGCCACCGGAACTCCAGTCGGCAAACCGAACATGGCCAAGGCTTCGACCCAACATCCGATCGGAAGGTGGGCCACGGCGAAGGCGGTCGCGTATGGCGAATGCGTGTGCAAGACACAGCCAACGTCAGAGTGGTCCGCGTACATCGCCGTATGCATGGCCACTACGGCACCTTGGATGGGTGGCAGATCACCCTCGAGAAGGACTCCGTCCAGCCCAACTCGTACGACGGCGGAAGGTGAATGGTTTCGTAGCGATGGGCCCGCCGTGAAGTACATCTCCTCCGCTCCTGGAACCCGAAGGCTCACGTTCCCGTGTCCGTTGGCGGAGATTGCCCCGCTGGCCACCACTCGTTGAGCGACATCGATAACTTGATCGACTAGGTCCTTGTCCATGACACCTCCGATTCTTCGTCATCGACAAGGTATCGGAAAAGCGGTGGTTTCGCTTAGCCGTTGAGAAACCCCAACTTACAATCGCACCCGATCGAGAAGTGCTGATTCCGAGTGAGCTCAGACATCCCCTATCGCTCGTTCGAAGTTGAGCTGTTCGCTATATATCGGAAGACGAACACTACTTCCGGAGCGCGACTGACAGAAGCTGCTTAGTCACTTGATGCACCCACGAGGAGTCGATCGTGATCACTCTTGGCCGAAGCGGCTTTTGATCAGATTGATCAGGGGTGGGGAGGGTTTGAAAGCTGTCCGGTAAGGTCCACGCATCGTTGTCAGAGTTACAACAATCTTCTAGCTCGGAGGCGCCCTCATGCTTCTGATATTTCGATGGGGTCTGTTCATGTCTCGAGAAGTTCTTTTCGAGACCCAGCGGGGTCGGAGCAGAGCCAATCTGCAGAGCCCTGCAGTTTGCTCCCACCACCTACGACGCCACCAAGTCGCGCGCGCCCAGCGCACGAAGCGTCCGTGACGAGGCTCTCAAGCCCGAGATTCTGCGCGTGCACGAGTCCAACTGCGACGGTGTCTACGGCGCGAAGAAGATCTGGAAGCAGCTGCGTCGCGAGGGCGTCGAGGTCGCCAACTGCACGGTGCCACGACTGATGAAAGAAGAAGGCCTGTCGGGCGCTCGACGCGCCCGCCAGTTCAAGCTGACCACGATCAGCGACGAAAACCCGCACCGCTCGAGTGACCTCGTGGACCGACAGTTCATAGCACCGGCCCCGAATCGTCTCTGGGTGGCGAACCTCACCTACGTGAAGACGCACCGAGGCGGGTTTACGTCGCCTTCATCATCGACGTCTTCTCACGCGCCATCGTCGGGTGGCAGGCGTCGACGTCACTGCGCAGTGACCTCGCCATCGACGCGCTCGAGATGGCGATCTACGCGCGCAAAGAACACGACCTCACCAACTTGGTGCATCATTCGGATCGCGGCGTTCAACGCAGGGTCGTAAGCACAACTTTTTGCATATCTCATCATCTCATTCAGGGAGTTCGTCCGGGAGAATCATGTACACAGCAATCCTCCCAGGGCGCCTTGGGAAAGTCATGTGCGGGCCCTGTGAATCGCTCGGGCTCTTGCGGAAACTGACGTTGAGCCTCGATGGCCCCCACGGTGACGACTGGTCGAGCGCAGCCGTTTCGTGTCGCGGCTGCTATTGGATCGGTAGAAGTGTCCATTCGTTGGTGTGAACAAATTCTCGACGCCATGCAAAGACGCATTGCGTACCTTACGCAGTAGTGTTCGGATGATTGGGCCACGCTGCTCTCTCGTGGACCTCCGCGGCGGCAGATTGGCGAAATCTCGCATCGTCTGCGCTCATTCCTCCGGAATTCTTGCGAGCATGCTCAGGACCTCATCAACGGGGACGGCGGGCGACCAGAAGAAGCCTTGGCCGAGCGCGCAGTCAAGGTTGTGAAGTCGATCGAGTTGGGCAGCTGTCTCAATACCTTCGGCGAGCACTGTCATATTGAGCTTGTTACCGAGGGTGACGATTGCTTCGAGCAACGTGTCACTCCTCTTCTTATCGTGCTTTGGACGAACGAAAGATTGATCGATCTTGATAATTTTTGGATTCAAGGCAGTGAGATAAGAAAGCGAAGAGTAGCCCGTTCCAAAATCGTCGAGGGCGATTCTAATTTTGAGGCTATTCAATTCTTCCATGATATCCAACGTTTCTGCAATGTCGACAAGAGCCACGCTCTCGGTGACTTCGAGGATGAGACGCTCGGGTTCAATTCCAGTGCGCTTCAATTCCTGCTGGATGAGAGGGACGAGACCCGGATCGTGAAATTGGTGAGCCGAGAGGTTCACCGTCACGTAAGGGAAACCAGCGGTGGGGTCGGTGACTTCCCATGTACTTGCCGCGGTCATTGCGGTTTTCAGCGCGAATGAGCCCAAATCGAGAATGAGATCACTTTGCTCCGCTAAAGGGATGAAGACGTCGGGTGGTATCCAACCTCGTTCGGGATGATGCCAGCGCATCAGCGCTTCAAACCCCACGATCGCGTCCGATGTCAAGTCAATGATCGGCTGATAGTGCATGGCGAGATCACCGCACACCAAGGCGTGGCGAAGTTCCTGGATGAGCGAGAAGCGACTGAAGGCCGCGTGGCCCATCCTCGGAGTAAATAGGGCGATATGGCCATGGCCTTGCCGCTTCGCCTCGTACATAGCGGCGTCGGCATGCTGGATCAGTTCAACGTTGTCCGGGCTCTCGCCATCCCAAACGACGATGCCGACACTCGCCCGTTGCTCCAGTGAAATCTGACCGTAGGTAAAGACTTGGGAGAGGGCGTTGAGCAGGCGCTCGGCAATTATTTGCGCCTCCTCGTATGAAGTCAGTCCCTCGGCCAGGTACAAGAATTCGTCTCCGCCAAAGCGACATAGCGTGTCCGACGTACGCGTGACGTGCTTGAAGCGATTGGCAACTTCAATGAGTAATTGATCACCGACAAGATGGCCATAGGAATCGTTGACCCCTTTGAAGTCGTCAAGGTCAAGCAACAGCACGGCGCCGAGTTTGCCCTCTCGAACGGTCCTGGAACGTGCTTGGACGAGTCGATCGTCGAAGAGTGCACGGTTCGCGAGCCCCGTGAGCGGATCGTGCAACGCTTGGAATGAGAGTTGTGCGGCGAGAGCTCGTTCTTCCGTGACATCGCGCACCGAAGAGACGAAATAGAGTGCTTCACCTGACTCGTCGCGGGCAACGCATATTGACACTTCAGCGAAAACGATTCGTCCGTTCTTATGCAAGAATCGCTTGCCGTAGCGATATTCATCGATTTCGCCGGTCCTGATGAGTCTGTTGACTTCCTCACTAAGTCCAATGTCTTCGGGGTAGGTGAATTGCTTCGAGTCACGCCCAATTAATTCGTCCTCGCTGAGCCCGCACATTTTGCAAAATGCACTGTTGACCGCTAGAAATAGTCCCTCGCGGTCGCTAAAGACCATCGGAGCCATACTTCCTTGGAACGCAAGGCGAAAACGTAATTCGCTTCGCGCTAAAGAAGCAGCGAGGGAGGCCTCGGTCTCGAGGGCACGACCTTCAGTCATCGCGAAGGCTCACTTTCCCGCGTCCTGGACCGCACGGTCACGCATCCCCTAAGCAGTTCGTGACGGCCTTGAGTCTGGGGTCGAAGATATGCGATGAAGCTGGAATCTCCTGGCCGTCACCGTTGAGAAGGGTGGAATTCTTGGCGCACCTATCTGGCGCATTGCCGCGATGATCACCACCCATTTTCGACGCGGCGTGTGAACTCTTCTCGCGCGAGGTCAGAAGTACTAGGAATTCCTGACCCGCCGACACGCCTCGTAGACTGATCCCCCTTTCGCTGGGGCGTCGTTTCAGATTCGTCTTGCCACCGTGAACGTCGAGGGGGGCGACAACGTGAGGGAGGGTTCGAACGAGAATTCCTGCATCAAGTGGATGATCCTCGAAGTATCTCACGACGATCCCGCTTTCGTTCGCCTCGACGCGCCCGAAGCGAAGGCTCAACGACCACCCTATGTCTGGACCTTAGTTACGTCGACGTCACAAGGACGCCATGGTCGAACGACACGGCCCCTCCCATAGGTGTATCCACACTGACCGAGTTTGCCATTGAGCACGTCTTGCGGCCGGGCTTCGACTATGGAAATGAGTTCGAATTGGGCCTCGGCCTGATCCTTGACGGCCTTGAGCTGGCTCGCAACGCCACTTGAACTGGAGAGTTTGCTCGCCAAAGCCTTGAAGCACTCGTTCAAATCTCTTCCGAGGAGCTTTCGACCAGTTCGATCAGAAGCGGACAAAGGTTTGAAAGCTGTCCGCTAAGGTTCACGACTGACGGCCCACGAATCGTTGTCAGATATACAACATTCTCCCTCGCGCAAGGGGCTTCTTAGTGTCCGATCGCTCGGATAGGCTCGCTTCGACGCTCAAGCCCGAAGCTGATCGTGGTTACTAGGGTTCGGCTTCTATTCGCCGGCCGATGTCGTGAGCCGGTTGAGTAGGTAGACCTCAGTGCCAGCGAGTCCCACAGAGAAGAAGAGCGAGATTTGGTCAGGCTCGGGTCGAGCGACTTCGCCGGCGCGCACGGCACCAAGGGAGACAAGCCGGTCTCGCTGGGGTGTCCCGACCAGAACATTGGGAGGATCGTAGGCATCGATCTGCGCAAGAGAGTCGGTGACAATCATCGCTGCGATGGCGGGGAGGTCCAGTCCGAACTCCGCCCGCCCTTGTTGTTTGGGTCCGAGAGTGGTGACATAGGTGCCAGATTCCAGCCAATCGGCCTCAATCACTGGCGTCGGGCTGCTGGTGGCGAGAATCACGATATCTGCGCCGTTGACGGCAGTCCGAGCGGAGGGTACGCTGCGGCATTCAGCACTGGTCAGAACCTTTACCCGCTCCACGAACGCATCGCGTCGTGCTTGGTTTCGAGAAAAGATTCTGACTTCGCTCAGGTTTCGCACTGCAGCCAGGGCCCATAATTGGGTGGTTGCCTGGGTCCCGGTGCCGATGATGGCCGCCACTGTCGCAGCGGGCGAGGCTAATGCATCAGCCGCGACCGCTCCGATGGCTCCCGTGCGGCGCGGTCCGAGCTCGTTGCCGACGGCAATCGCCCGGACGGTGCCCGTGGCCTCGCCATGGACGACGACGACTTGCTCCCCGGGCTCTGCTTGGAACGTATCGTATGAGCGGTAGCCGAACCATGATCCGCGAAGTTGTCCCGTCGTGAACACGATGCGCCCATCCCCGAGATCAGCATGTGCGCGCGGCGGAGCGACAAGGAGGCCGCGATGATGGTCGTCGATGGCTTCGCCCATCCACCGAACCGCGTCTCTTACGTTCAACAGTGAGCGGATCTCGGCGTCAGAAAAGAACTGTGTCACTTTGTCATTATGCAACGTTGACCACCCTCCAGAGGGTTGCCCTCGTTGCGCTGACATTGTCCTATGACGGCCCTTTTACCACCGGCTCAAAAATCCCTCAATGAACTCATCTAGGGTTGATGAAAGGTTTGAAAGCCGTCCGCTAAGGCCCACCACTGTACGGCCCACCAAACGTGATGTGTCGCGTCATCTCGGATCGCGTCATCTCGGACACTCGAACCTGTGAATCCTAGGCCGAGGGCTTTCGATTGATTGGTTGACAGTTCTGTTCGGGGTTGAGGATGATCTCGCAATGCGTTGCGCGGTCATTACATCGCTAACGAGGCGAGCGCATGTCGTTTTGTGCGTCACGAACACATCCGCGTTAAGGGAAATGCAATCCGTAGCGATGATGGGCTTAGGTAAGAACTCGCCGAGCCAGCGAACGACTCAAAGTTTCTCGGCGAGCTTTGCGAGCGCAGCAAGTGTCGACTTCGACACATTCTTGTTCTCCACGCTCGCCCCGAAGTAATGGGTGCCACTAACAACCCCGGTGATTCCCTGACCCGTGATACTTGCCTCGGTCAATTTGAAGTAGAAGCCGGGGACGCCGAGGCCGGAGTACGCGATGAACTTGAACTTGACGCTCTTGCTCGCCTTGGCGATCGACTGCTGCATCTCGGACGTCGTGAGGGGTTTCGAGATGACTTCGTACGAAAGCGTGACATCCTTGAGGAGCGCGGCCACGCTCGTTTCCGCCCCGTAGGTGCAGGTCGTATCTGACCCAGAGATCTCGTAGTTTTCCTTCGTTGGCTTGACGCTTAACGTGTAGAGGGTCGCGGGCGGAACTTTGTAGCCGATGATCGACGAGACGGATGCTGCGCTCACCTTGTCGCAGATTGACGACTTGGCCGCCCTTGGATCGCCTGCGACGGTGTGACGCACCTGGATCGTGACCCCTGAGCGAGACGCTGCCTGGGCGACCGCTGGGACCGCGATGAGAACTGAGACGCCAGCGATGCCGAGGAGC
>CABDZN010000205.1_pt1 | contig 10849 bp, 8 predicted proteins | sample 3132191 | NCBI WGS metagenome assembly CABDZN01 (sample SAMEA5534340, study PRJEB31848) | metagenome | biome: tundra; feature: field; material: soil | place: USA | collected 2013-05 | depth 0.45 m | reverse complement strand
ATCCGGCCGCTGAGAGTTTCGTGCCGGTCGTCGCGGCGATACTGCGCGCCGAGAATCTCACCGAGCTTCCAGTCCTCGGAAGGTTCCTCGTCAACGATCCCTCGAATCGCCCGGGAACGGTGGTGCCCGATGAGGTCCTGGCGGCCGCTCGCGAAGTCGACGAAGCGGCGTCCTCTAGTTGAGACGCTTCGCGATTGCTTCGGCCAGTCGGGTCGCGGCGCTCTCTTCGTAGGTGAGAAAGAGCGACGGCTCGACGAGTTCGAGTTCCATGACCGCCCACTCCTCGTGGATCTGCACGAGGTCCACGCGCGCGTAGAGCAGGTGCGAGAAGCCCTTGGCGTTGAGCACCGACTCCGCGAAGCTGATCGCGTCGGGTTCGCCCTCGGCCGGTGACATCTGATCGCGACGAAAGAGTTGGTGGCGATCGAGCTCGGTGACGTTCAACATTGCGCCCTTAGTCAGGGCGTGCGAGAACGCGCCGTCAATGAAGATCAGAGCGCGTTCGCCAATCGTGTCCACCGAGTCCACGTAGGGCTGAATCAATACGTCGCGACCTGCCTTGTGCAGTGCCTTCACGTGGGCCAGCGCCGTGGCGTGTTCACTGGCGTCGTAGCGCTCGGCGTCCATCGAGCCCGCCCCCACGCAGGGCTTCACGACGAAGTCACCGTCGAAAAAGCGCGGCTTCTTTCCCATGTCGCAAAAGTGTGAGGGGAGGATCCGCAGTCCGTGGGCCTCGAGATCGGCCAGGTAGTGCTTGTCCGTGGAGTATTCGACGACCCCGTAGGGATTGGCGAGGTGCTTGATGCCTTTGGCCCAACGAAGAAACTCCGCGCGCCGTGACGAGTAGTCCCACGTCGAGCGAAGGACCACGAGGTCGTAGCGGTCCCAGACAACCGACGGGTCGTCCCAGACGGCTAAGTCGGCGTGTACGCCCGCGACGGCCAGCGCCTCCATCAGCACGGGACTGTCGGGATCGACGTTGTATCCGAGACACGTGGCTAGTGCGACGCGACTCACGGCAAAAAGAGCAGCGTGGCGTGTTGGGTCCACGTCGCGAGCGGTCCGGGCCAGAGGCCAAAGAGGATCGCCACGATCACGCCGACGGCAATCACCTTGCCGGTGAAGAGCGGCACGTGTACACGCGTGCCCTCGACGTCGTCGTCGGCGTAGAGGGTGAGAATCCAGCGAAGGTAGAAGAAGGCCGCGATCGCCGCCGACAGAATCGCCACCAACGCGAGCGCGCCCCCTCCGGAGTCGATCGTCGCGGCGAGCACCGAGTACTTCGCGTAGAAGCCCACCGTCAAGGGCGCACCGAGTTGGCTGAACAGCAACACGGCCAACGCGCCGCCCAGCCAGGGCTGGCGCCTCGCGAGGCCTCGGTAGTGATCAATCGAGTGCAGTTCATCGCCCGTGCCGCCGATCAGTGTCACGACGGCGAACGTCGCCACGACGACCGGCGCGTAGGTCATGAGATAGAAGAGTGTCGACGCGACACCGCGGGCGCTGCCCGACCAGACGCCGAGCAACATGAAGCCGGCTTGGTTGATCGAGGAGTACGCGAGCAGGCGCTTGACGTTTCGCTGCACCAGAGCGACGCTCGCGCCCACGACGCAGGTGAGGACCACCAAGACGAAGAGGATCGGCCGCCAAGTGTCAAGCTGGGTGCCCAGCGCAGAAATCAAGACTCGAAGGAACGCCGCGAAGGCGCCGACTTTTACGATCGAGGCCATGATGCCCGTCACCGGCGTCGGGGCGCCCTCGTAGACGTCAGGCGACCAGAGATGGAATGGCACCGCCGCGACCTTGAAGGCGAAGCCGATCAGCAACAGCGCTCCCCCCGCGTAGAGCAGTCCGGGGCGAAGAATGACGTTGGCGCCCAAGAAGTACGAGATGGACGAGAGGTTCGTCGAACCGGTCGCGCCGTAGACGAGGGCCGCGCCGTAGATGAAGATCGCCGAGGCGAAGCCGCCAAGCAAGAAGTACTTCAGCGCCGCCTCCGCGGACGTGGCGCGGTGACGATCGAAGCCCACCAACACGTAGAGACCGATCGAGAGTATCTCGAGGCCCAGAAAGATGACGATCAGATCGTTCGCTTGGACCATCAACAGTGCGCCGGCGCTCGAGGCGAGGGCCAGGATGTGAAAGTCCGCGCCGGCGACGCGTTCGCGCTTCGCCCAGTCGTGCGCGACGAGCGCCGAGAGCATCACACTCACTGCGATGACGACGTTCGCGACCACGGAAAAACCGTCCAGCACGATGGCGTGCGCCACGGTGGTCGTTGGACCGTGTTTCGCGATGTACGACCACTGAAAGCACGCGTAGACGAGTGTGGCGATCGAGGTCGCGACGGTAACGCCCGTCGCCCAGTTGATGGTCACCTTGGTCTTTACGAGCGCACTCATGACTAGCAACGCCAATGACGCCCCGAAGAACGTCAGGATCGGCAGTAGCGCCAGGTAGTGGATGCTCGGAACGACGAGGTTCACTTCTTCACCCCCGCGGGCGCCACGTGGTGGATGAGTTGTTGCACCGAGGGCGTGATGCGATCGAGGACGGGCTTAGGAAAGACACCGAGCGCGAGAATCAACACGACGACCGGCACGAGAACCCAACGCTCCTTGGCCGAAGCGTCGCTGATCGACGCGTTCGCGCCCTCGGCGCGTCCGTGAAAGACGCGCTGGTAGGCCCAGAGGAGGTACACGGCGGCGGCGAGGACACCCGTCGTGGCGATCGCGCCCCACCAGGCGTGGGTACCAAAGGTGCCAATGAGAATGAGGTACTCACTCACGAAACCTGAGAGTCCCGGCAGGCCAATCGAGGCCAGCATCACGACGGTGAAGAGCGCGGCCATCACGGGGGCGGGACCTTGCAGACCGGTCAAGTCCTTGACCTGGTACGAGCCGCGGCGCTGTTCGATGAAACCAATGATGAGAAAGAAGCCGGCCGTGATGACCCCGTGGTTGAACATCAACAACACCGCGCCGACCATGGCGATCTTCGATCCGGTCATGATGCCAAGCGTGATGAAGCCCATCTGGGCCACCGACGAGTAGGCCACGAGGCGCTTTAAGTCTGGCGTCGCGCACGCGATCAACGAGCCGTACAAGATGCCAATCACCGCCAACGTCAACATGATCGGTCGCATCGTCGGTAGCGCCAAGGGAAAGAGCCCCACGGCGAAGCGCAACAGTCCGTACGAGCCGAGTTTCGCAAGTAACGCCGAGAGCTCGATCGACCCACCCGTCGGCGCTTCGGCGTAGGCGATCGGCGACCACGTGTGCAAGGGCCAGATCGGGGACTTGACGGCGAAGGCGATCGCGAAGGCGACGAAGAGCCAGACGGCCGTCCCGTGAGTCATCGCCGTCGCGGACAGCGCACTGTAGGAAAAGGTCAGCGCTCCGTTGGTCTGATGCTGGCTGGTAAAGCCCAGGTACAAGATGCCAATGAACAAGAAGGCCGAACCGCTAAAGGTGTAGATGAAGAACTTCAGCGCGGCCTTGGCGCGCTGCACCCCGCCCCATTCGGCGATGATGAAGTAGCTCGGCACGAGGGTCAACTCGAAGAAGATGAAGAACTCGAGCACGTCGTGGCTGAGAAAGCTCGCCATCGTGAACGACGTCAGCGCCAGGAGCCAACCCACGAAGGCCGCTTCGCGGCGCTTGTCGCGGGCACCGAGGAGAGCCAGGAACAACACCAGCGCCGTTAGCACGACCATCAACAACGAGATGCCGTCGACCGCGACGTCGTAGGCGAGACCAAAGGGCGCCGACAGGACGTGGCGCGTCGCGAAGTCGAAGGTCTGCGCGTTCTTGACGTGGGGGTTGTAGAGCACGGCGACGACTACTGCGAGCACCATCTCCCCGCTCGCCGTTCCGACCCCGACCGCGTACGAGAGACCTTCCGTCTTACGAACGAGCGCCGCGGCGAGCGCCCCGGCGAGGGGCACGACGATGAGCACGAGGAGATAGATCGACGAGTGCATGCTTAGTGAACCCTCGAAACGAGATAGACAATGATGACCGCGAAGCCGAGCACCATCGCGAGCGCGTACTGACGAACGAAGCCCGACTGGACCTTGCGCAGTCCCTCGGCGCTTCTGCGTATAGCGACCCCGACGCCAGTGACCGCGCCGTCAATGATCTTGGGCTCTACGACGTCGTCGCTGAATCGCGCCGCGTCGGTGAGCGGGCGGCCAATCGTGGTGTCGTAGAAGTCGTCCCAGTGCCAGACGTGTTCTAGGAACGAAGACTCGAATCGCGGGGACTCGGAGACGCCGCGCCAGATCGAGTACGCCGCGAGCAGACCAAAGACGGCCGCGGCCACGTCAACGAGCGCGAGGCCCCACTGGGCGACCGTGCTCGACGAGGCCACCGCGGGCACGAAGCCAAAGGTCGGGTTCAGGAAGGCCGCGAGTGACCTCGAGTGGGCCCAGGGCAGATTGATCAGTCCGCCCAACACGGACAGGACGGCGAGCACCACGAGCGGCAACGTCATCACCCAGGGCGACTCGTGGGGGTCGTGACCACCGGTGTCCTCGCGGAAGCGCTCGGTCCCTCGAAACGTCAGGACGAAGAGTCGCGTCATGTAGTACGCGGTGAGAATCGCGGTCACGACGCCGAGCAACCAGAGCGCCTTGTTATGTTCGAAGACCTTGGTGAGGACGTCGCCCTTGGCGAAAAATCCCGAGAAGGGTGGGATGCCCGAGATGGAGAGCCACGCGACGAGAAACGTTGGGAACGTCAGCGGCAAGTACTTCTGTAGCCCGCCCATTTTTCGCAGGTCCTGTTCACCGTTCAGTGAGTGGATCACCGAACCCGCGCCCAGGAACAACAGCGCCTTGTAGAAGGCGTGCGCCACCATCAAGAAGATCGCGGCCGAGTACGCGCCCACGCCCACGGCCAATACCATGTAGCCAATCTGCGAGACCGTCGAAAAGGCCAGGACCTTTTTGATGTCCTTCTGCGACGTGGCGATGGTCGCCGCGACAAAGGCGGTGCATCCCCCGATGAGGGCGATGGTCGCTCGTCCGTCGGGCGACATCGTGAGTACTGGCGACATGCGAACGAGCAGATAGACACCGGCCGTCACCATGGTCGCGGCGTGGATCAGCGCCGACACCGGGGTCGGGCCCTCCATGGCGTCGGGCAGCCAGTTAAAGAGCGGGATCTGCGCGCTCTTGCCCGTCGCGGCGAGCAAGAGTGCCAAGACCGTCAACGTGGCGACGGTCGGCGAGAGCGAGCCCGCGACGTTAAAGATGCCCAAGTACGTCAAGGTGTGCGCGTGGCTAAAGATCAGGAACATCGCGATGAGTAGTCCAATGTCACCGACGCGGTTGTAGAGAAAGGCCTTCTTCCCGGCGGACGCCGCGGCGTCCTTCGTGAAGTAGTAGGCGATGAGCCAGTAGGAACAGACCCCGACCCCCTCCCAGCCGACGAAGGTGAGGACCAAATTGTTGGCGAGCACGAGGAGCAGCATGGAAAAGACGAAGAGGTTCATGTACAAGAAGAACTTGCGGTAGTCTCTCTCTCCGCGCATGTAGCCAATGGAGTAGAGGTGGATTAGCGCGGAGATCCCCGTCACGAAGAGACACATCGTCACCGAAAGGGGATCGACGAGCAGAGCCGCCGGCACGTGCAGCGTGCCCACGGGAATCCAGTTGAAGAGATGAACCGTGACTTCTCGATTCGAACGATGCAGCAGTAGAACGAAGACCACGACGCTCATGACGAAGCTAAGCGCGACGACCCCGGTCGCGACGATGGCCACGTAGCGTTCCTTAAGGCCGGTACCGTTGGCGAGCACGAAGATAAAGCCCACGAGCGGCAGAAGAAGGATCAACGTTGCGACGTGCGCCATCTCAGCCCTTTAGCTCTGACAACTCGTCAACCGACGTCGAGGACCGTCGTCGAAAGACCGCGACCACAATGCCCAGTCCCACGGTCACTTCGGCGGCCGCGACGACCATCACGAAAAAGACACTGGCCTGACCGGAGATGTCCGAGAGCGTGCGCGAGAACGTCACGAAGGTGAGATTCACCGCGTTCAGCATCAGTTCAACACACATGAACATGATGAGGGCACTGCGGCGCGTCAGCAGTCCAAAGGCCCCGATGCCAAAGAGGATCGCGGCGAGTATTAGGTACCACGCGGCGGGTACGTTCACGACGTCACCTCCTCATCGAGCGTGGCGCGCTCGCGACGAGCGAGCAGCACCGCGCCCACCACGGCGATGATCAACAGAGCGGCCGTGGCTTCGAAGGCGAAGACGTACGTCGTAAAGACTGCCGTGCCGAGTTGCTTCACGTTGGCCTGGCCGGTCGCGAGCGCGGAACCCGACACCGAGGTCGCGCCGGTCACCCAGTGCGACGTGGCCATCAAGGTGATGAGCCCGGCGATCGTAATGACGACGCCGATGCCGGCAAAGGCGCGCTGGCCGACGAGCGGCTCGACGCTCACGTGCATGTTGCGGTCAACACCCAGGAACATGATGACGAACAAGAACAAAACCACGATTGCTCCGGCGTAGACGATGATCTGTACCGCGGCCAGAAAGTCCGCCGATTGGGCCACGAAGGCGACCGCGACGCCAAAGAGCGTCATGATGAGACAGATCGCGGCGTGCACGGGATTTCTCACGGTGATGACGCCGAGCGCGCCGACAAGGATGAGCAGCGCCGAGGTGACGAACACCAAGATGGCCGGGATCGAGTAGGCGACCGCGAACATCAGTGACTCCCGCGGTGGCGCTTAGGCATCTTGTCGCGCATGCTGGTCATCACTCCCTGGAGGCCACGCTGGTCCTCGTTGACGTCCTCGGGCTGGAGGTGGCGAAAGAACGCCCGGCGAAGTTGCTTCGATCCCGTGGCTTCGTCGTCACGTTCGCCGTGTTGACCGGCTTCGGGGGCCCGCACCCCGGCGCCGAGGTCGCCGGTCCACTGCACGACGCCCTCGTAGGAGGCGTCACCCGAGGGAGACGTCGCGCGCATCCATCCGCCGCTCATGTCTGCTTCGCCGTCACGCCAATCCTCCCAGGGCAGGTGCTTCGGGTATCCGTGGTCGTCGACGACGAGTTCGGCCTTGGTGTAGATGGCGTCGGCGCGATTGGTAAAGGAAAACTCGAACATCTTCGTTTCGGTGATCGCCTGGGTGGGACAGGCCTCCACGCAGAGGTCACAGTGGATGCAGCGCAAGTAGTTGATCTCGTAGACGTAGCCGTAGCGCTCGCCGGGACTGACCGGATGATCGGGCGGGTTGTCGAGACCGCGCACGTAGATGCAGTTCGCCGGGCACGCGCCGGCGCACAACTCACAGCCAATGCACTTCTCCATGCCGTCTTCGTAACGATTGAGGACGTGGCGACCGTGCTGGCGCGGTTGCTTCGGGCGCTTCTCCTCGGGGTAGCTCACCGTGACCGGGGCGCGCGCGAGGTGTTGGAACGTGAGCTTGAAGCCGCCGAAGAAGTTGAGAGGATTCGCCACTACTCCTCCCCTTCAGTCCACGACCGCAGTACTTCCCCGGGCAGGGGACGTTCGCCGACGGTTGGAAGAATTGAATCGTCGCCGGTCTCTCTCGTTTGACCGAGCTCGAAGGCCCGACCCAGCACGACCGACGCCAGCAGTACGGTCGCGGCCATGATGAAACCGTAGGCCGGGCGCACGAGAAATCCCGCCACGACGAGCATCCAACCGAGGCTGAGCGGAATGAGACGCTTCCAGCCGAGGTCCATGACCTGGTCGTAACGAAAACGCGGCAGGGCCGCGCGAAACCAGATGTAACAGAAGCAGAACGTCACGGTCTTCAGTAAGAACCAGAGAATCGGAAAGATCCATCGCAGGTGCGAGATGTTGGGGATCCATCCCGCCGGCCCCCCGAAGAAGAGCGTCACGATGATCGCCGACATGGTGATGGTGTTCATGAACTCGGCCATGTAGAACAGCGCAAAGCGAATCGACGAGTACTCGGTGTTAAAGCCACCCACCAGTTCGCTGTCCGCTTCGACGACGTCAAAGGGCGGCCGACCGAGCTCGGCGGTGATGGCCATCCAAAAGATCACGAAGGGGACGAAGCCGAGACGTATGACGTTCCAGTGCCAGATGCCGTGGGCCTGGGAGGTCACGATGTCGTGGGTGGAGAGCGATCCCGTCACGAGCACGATGGTGACGATCGTGATGCCCAGCGCCGCCTCGTAGCTGATCATCTGCGCACTCGCTCGCACCGACGAGATGAGCGGGTACTTGGATCCCGACGCCCAACCCGCGAGCATCACGCCGTAGACCGAGATGCCCGACATCGCGAGCAGGACCAGTATGCCCATGGGCGGATTCGCGATCTGGAGCATTACTTGGTGGCCCGCGATGTTTAACGTCCCACCTACCGGCACGATCGAGAACGTGATGAGTGCGGGTACCAAGGCGAGGTAGGGCGCCAACTTAAAGACGAAGGGATCGGCCTCGGCCGGCAACAGGTCTTCTTTAAAAAACAGCTTGATGCCGTCGGCCAAGGTCTGCAAGATGCCAAAGGGACCCCAACGCTGCGGCCCGATACGGCTCTGCATGTCGGAGATCGCCTTGCGCTCGAACCAGATCATGAGGATCACCGAGCCCATCAAGACCGCGAAGCCCACCAGCACCTTGAGCACCACGATCAAGAGCACGACGCCAAAGCCGTCGACGCCGTGAACGAGGAGCGGATCGATCGTGGAGAGCCAGCTCATTTGGTCTTCAACCTCACCTGGGTGATGGCGCTCGATGGGTCCACGAGCGAGCGCGACGTGTCCTCGCCGTTCTCATCGATTAACGAGAAGACGACGTTGAGCGTGCCGCGCGGCGTCTCGTCGCTCAACGCGACCGGCAGACTCAGCGTGACCGTCGGACCCGTCACGTCCACGACGTCGCCGGTCACGAGACCCAGCCGGTCCAGGTCGAAGTGATTGAGGTACGCGGTCGTTCGCGCGACGAGGTTCGCGAGCGCGGGCGACCCCTGCACCGCGACACCTTGGTCATAGAGATGTCGTGAGACGTTGAGCGCCAGGGCGTAGGCGTCGAACGCGGGAACCTCCACGGCGCGCCCGGCCGAGATCTCGCTCAACGTGGCGCTGATCGGCGGCGGCGAAGGGCTGGCCTCTTCTTCGGCAACGGCGCCCGAGAACTCGCCGAGTCCGGCCATGTTCGTGGAACGAATACCGGGAAACGCCATGGGGTCAAGGGGTCGACGCTCCACGCGCTCTCTGGGGCGGCCCACCACGGCGCCCTCGTCGGAGACGTCGTTCAGAACACTGAGCGCGGGGTAGCCGACCGTCTCTTCGATGACTTTGGCGCACTCGACGTCGGAGAAGAGTCCCAGACTCTGGCCACACTGCTCGGCCAGTTCGGCGGCGATGTTGACGTCGGACCAGGCCGACCCGGGCGCGACGATCTTCGCCGTGACGGCGGTCACGCGACCTTCGATGTTGGTGACCGTGCCGTGGCGCTCGTGTTGGACCGCGGCCGGCAAGACCACGTCCGCGTAGGCCAGCGTCTTCCCGCCGTGTCCCGAGACCACGACCACGCCACCGGCTTCGAGGGCCGCGCTCGCGCCGCCGACGTCGAGCACGTTACCGAGCAGACAGCCCAAGAGCAGCAGGGCCTTTTGCTCGCCCGTTCGAAGGGCTTCTAGTTGTTGGAGAGTGGTGCGACCCTCATCGTTCGCGGCGTAACCGCGTCCCGGTCGAAGTCTTGGTCCAAGACCCATGTCGAGCGCGCCCACGACGTTCGCTCGACGAAGAGCCGGCAGAAACTTCGCCGCAGTGAACTTCTCCGCGAGGACGCGAATCGCGCTCTCCATGACGCCCGCGTCTTCGGCGAAGTTGGGTCGTCCGACGATAAAGACGACACCTTCGCCACTTTCACCGAGTAGTCGACGAGTTTCGTTGAGATCGGCTTCGGTGACGTTCGAGCCCTTCAACACGGTGCCGTCGCTGCGGGTGAGGGCCGCGGCGACGAGGTGCGCCTCGCCGGGGCGAACGGGCATCGACACCCTCGCGAGTGAGTGCAGCCCGCTCGACGCAAAAGTGAACTCGACGAGTGCGTTCTCGCGCTTGATGAAGTTCTCTCTTAGGCGCAAGAAGAGAACGGGAAGTTCTTCGCGCAGGTCTCCCGTCAACGTCACGACGACGCGCGCGTTCGCCGCTTCGTCGATCGTGGCCCTCGAGAGGGACTGGATCAAGGCGCCGTCGAGTCCGTCCCCGTACTGCGCGTCGAGGTTGTCACTGCCCAGCACACCACGAACGAAACGCTCCCAGGCGAAGGCGCCTTCGTTGGTGAGCGCGGCGCCGCCAATGGCGCCCACGCCACCGGGAACCTGCGCGGCGTCTTGAAGGATCGTCGCCGCGCGCGCCAGCGCCTCGCCCCACGTCGTGGGCGTCAAGACGCCGTTCGTGCGAACGAGTGGTTCACGAAGGCGCGACGCCGCGTTGAGGGGATCGAGAGACTCCTCGTTGCCGTCGATTGAGTCAAGCGCGAAGCGGCCCTTGTCGCAGAGCCAGCCATGATTCACGGGCTCACTGTCCACGCCGAGCACGCGCGTGAGTCGATTGCCCGAGGACTGCACGGCCACTCGACATCCCACGGCACAGGTCGTGCAGGTGCTCTCGACCTGTTCTAAGTCCCACGGGCGCGCGCTGAAGCGGTACGGCCTGGCGGTCAAAGCACCGACGGGACAGATCTGCACGGTGTTGCCCGAGAAGGTCGAGTCGAAAGGTGTCGTCGGCGACGGCGCGACTTCGATTTGATCGCCGCGACCGGAGAAGGCGATCTCGGTGTCACCCGACACTTCGGCGCTAAAGCGCGTGCAGCGCGCGCACTGGATGCAC
>CABDZN010000195.1_pt1 | contig 11567 bp, 13 predicted proteins | sample 3132191 | NCBI WGS metagenome assembly CABDZN01 (sample SAMEA5534340, study PRJEB31848) | metagenome | biome: tundra; feature: field; material: soil | place: USA | collected 2013-05 | depth 0.45 m | reverse complement strand
TGTCCGTTCGAAGAAGTCGCGGCCGACGACCCCGACACGGTCTGCCAACTCCATCTCGGTCTGGCCAAGGGTCTCAGCGAAAGCCTCGGCGACGTCACCGTTGACCGTCTCACCGCCAAAGACCCCCACCGGGCCGGTTGTCGTCTCGTTTTCGAGCGTGATCTCGTGTCGCGCCCGACGTAAGCACGAACGAAACAAACGTCGAGTCGTAGACCGACCATGAATCTGGTGGTCTACGGATCGTTCAACTGTCCCTAAAACCTGCTCGCCAGCAAACGAGTAGATCGGCTGGGGGCGTCGGGTGCCGCCGAGGTTGAGTGGCGCGCTGTCGTCCACGACTCTGGCATACCGACCTCGCGAGAGCGCGTGACCGGCGAACTCGCGACACTGTTCGATTGAGAAAGTGGTAAAGTTATTCTAGTCTAGCCTAGAAAATCTGGTCCGGGTGATTCGTGTTGAATCCTCGATGGTTCGCCGACCGGTAAAAGGAGTTTGGAAGTCATGACAATCACTGAGATCGAAGCCCTCGAAACGATGCTTCAGCACCACCGCACGCTCGTGGCGGACGTCGATAACCTGATCGCTGCGCTGGCCGAAGCCGTGAACTCCGGAATCGCTTACGAGCCCGCGGTAGCCGAACTCGTTACCTACCTCGCCGAGGAGGTGATCCCCCACGCAGTGGCGGAAGAGCTCTCCATCTACCGCACGGCCGCCACCCGTGCGGACCTGGCCAACACCGTGAACGAGATGATCGCCGAACACCGTGTGCTCACCGCAGCCGTCGAATCTCTGGCCAACGCGTCGAATGGCCCGGCGGCACTCACTCAGGCCACGCAGATTGGCGCGTTCTTCACCACCCACGTCGTCAAGGAAAACGAGTTGCTGCTCCCCGCTCTTCTTGAAGATAACAACGTGGACCTCGTTCAGCTGTTAGAGCAGATGCACCGTCTAACTACCGCCGCTTCGGACGACCCACCCTCGCAGAAAGCACCGGGCGCCGACTCCGAAGCAGTCGTCCTGTCGCTTCTCCTCGAAGCAGCGAATGAACTCGCCGAGGTCGGCCACGGTGATCGGGCGTGCCAGTTGATCGCCTCGGCGTGGGCCGCGCTACGGTCATCGAGACCCGCGCTCGCCGTCAAGACCACGGCCAGCCTGCACCGACTCGCGAGGACGGTAACGAGCGAGCCGATCACGCTGCGCTCGCACCTCAAAGGCTCGGACGAGACCGCGATTCGAGAACTTGACGTGCGTCATCTCGCCCCGGCGCAGCGCCACGAAATCATCTTTACCGAGTTCCACGCCCTCGCCCCCGGAAGTGGTTACGTGCTCGTCAACGACCACGATCCCAAGCCACTGCGCTACCAGTTCGAAGCCGAGCACGCGGGAGATTTCACCTGGGACGCGATCGAGTCCGGACCCGAGGTGTGGCGCGTGAGGATTTCCAGGCCGTTGTACGGCGCCGCCACCACCAATGAGAGTGATGCCCGAAACGGAACAAAGGTCCAAGAGCTCGACGTGCGAGTCCTCCCTCACGGACAGCGCCACGAAGTGATCTTTTCCACCTACGATCACCTCCCCCCGGGGGGTGGGTTCGTGATCGTCAACGACCACGACCCGAAACCATTGCGCTACCAATTCGAAGCCCAGCACGCTGGTGAATTCACGTGGGATTATCTGGAGTCCGGGCCGAAACTGTGGCGGGTGCGCGTCGGGAGAACGCCCGTTTCGACGCCAGTCTGAGAACGATATAGGCGCGACGATGAGCGGCGCCTCCACCGACGCGAGTTCGAAACGATCAACTACGAAGAGATCTACCAAGTGTCGCTGCCTAGCGACGTCGGCGTAACGCAACCGGCGGCGAACTCTCGCGCGTCGATTCACGTTTATCTCGCGGCTCATCTTTGGTGTAACTTGGGGCCCGGCCCAGGAATCAGGAACCCGTCGGTGCGCCTTCGCCGACGGGTCGTTCGGCGCCCGTGCCAGACGACAGTCGCAGTGTAGTTAGGGATAGGTTTGCTGCCACGCAGAGACCGGTGGCAATGAAAAGTCCGCCGCCAATAGCGATGGCAGTCGAGAACGACGCAGCAAATCCGAGACACACCGCACCAACGCCAGTCGTGACGAGCCCGTAAACGATGGCCGCCCAGCGGTGGTCGTAGAGATCGGCAAACATGAGTTGGGTGCCGTCGGCCTTTTCCTTGACACCGCGCCCCCGCAGCGCCGACCACAAAATGAAGGGCACGACTTTGTGCGCGTGGCCCACCAGAGCCACCAACAGCCATCCACTGATCGCCACGATTGATGCCGCCACCAGGGCGACGCCGACGTGATGGTGATGCCCAAGCCTCAGTTCCGCCGCCAGGGCGAGGCCGACCCCAACGACCAACCAGGCCGCTGCCGTAACTACGAAGAGCAGATGCAGATCGGCCTTACGTCGACGATGGCGAATGTGCATCAACAACGAGAAGAGGTGCGCACCGAGTCCGATGGACAAAATTGCCGCCCCGCACCACGCGAGCCACACCACCCCGAAGAGCAGCCCGGGTGAGAGCAGGAGCACGCCGCAGGGTATCGCCCACACCGCGAGCCACGACGGTCGGCGTTGACCCGGGACGTGGGCGAGCAGGAACATCGGCCAGAGCTTCTCGGCCACACTGACGTAGGTGAGCGCGAGCCAGGCGAACAGCCCGACGACCGCGTGGGCCAGCACCACGTGACCGTTCAGATCAAACCAGTGCCCCCGGCGATCGATGACGTAGACAACCCCGTAACAAGCGGTCACCGCGAATCCGCCAACGGCGAAGCGCAGTCCCGTCACCGGGGGCCCTTTGCCCCGCACCGACAACGCGGAGAAGATGTTCACTACCAGTAGCGTGACGGCCAGGCTCGCGAAGAACCCCCCGGCCTCGACAACGGACTCCTGCCTGGTGGCAAAGCCCAGCGGTAGCAACCACGCTCCGGCCAGCCAACTCAGGAACGTCGCGCGCGAGAGCCGTACCGAGCGAAACGGCCGTTGAGTGATCACCGGGGTGAACTGGTGGATGGCACCGAGTACCCCCATCGAGAGGGTCGCCAGCATGGCCAGGTGCGCCGCCGCGACCACTCGGTCGTCGGTCGGATCGACGGTGCCGTACGAGCGAAACCAAATCAGCGCCACGCCGCACCCCACGAGGCCGAGCGACGCGGCCGCGAGAAAACTCAATGGCACCGACGGAGGTGGGACGGCGCTCGGAAGTCCGGGCGGGCGCCCCTGCCACCCGCCCGCGGGTAGTGACGGCGCCACTTCAGAAGCCACGACGGTGCCCGGTGGCTACGTGACGAACCATGGACGCCGCGTCGATGGGGGCATCGACGACGCCACCACCGTGGCTCTTTTCGTTAGAAATAAAACGACCCTTCGCAGCGTGAAAGAGCGATAAACAACTCGTGCTATAACTCTAGTTGAGAATAGAATAACTAGACCGATCAAGATGAGATCGGTTGAGGAGGTTCGTATGGCATCGTTTGATGCGCGTCCGATCATTGCGGCCGGTGACGAACCGTTCGATCAGATCATGGCCGCGGTCGGGGCCCTTGAACCGGACGAGGAGTTCGTGGTGTTGGCACCGTTCGAGCCGGTACCGCTCGAAGGCGTCCTCGGTGCACAGGGATTCTCCTACGAGGCGCTCGACATCGGTGGCGGTGACTGGCAAGTCACCTTTCGTAGGCCGTTATGACGTCCAACGACCAGACGCACGATCCGAACCCGACGGTTCCGGTTAGCGCAGCGGTTCGAGTGAACGACGTGGTTGGCGCCGCCTGGGGGGCGTTAGGGACTGTCCACGATCCCGAACTCTATCTCGACATAGTCTCCTTAGGTCTCGTCTACGACGTTCGTGAGGAGGACGGTACCATCGTGGTGGAGATGACCCTCACCACGCCCGGTTGTCCGGCGTCCGAGACGCTCCCCGAGATGTCTCGGGCCGCAGTCGTTGAAGTCATGGACAGTTCAACTCCCGTGGACGTGCGCATCGTGTGGGATCCGCCCTGGAGCCCAGCGATGATCGATGCCGAAGCCGCCGCCGCGGCCGGATTCCGGGTTCGGTGATGACGAGGCTCTTGTGGCGCCGACCATCCGAAGCGATCGCTTCGTCGCGGCATCACGCCTAATGGTCCGTTGCGAGTAAGTCGAATCCCCATTGGTGATCAAGCACGCCGTCGAGAGTGTCCGTGCCAACAATGACTCGAGCCGTCAGCACGCGGAGTAGTGAATCACGAAACGAGTTCACTGGCAGATTCGGGCATTCTCGAACTGCGGGAAGTTGCGGTCTATCGTCAGTCGTACTTCTCTATCCGGACCCCGGCCGGATCGACGCCAAGTTCACCTAGCCAGCCCTGCACGTCTTCCACCATCGCTGGCGGGCCGCAGATGTAAGCACGTTTCGGTAGCTGTCCCGCAACGGCTTCGGCCACCATGCGGTGGTCGATCCGACGATGGTGTGTTGCTCGAACATCGCTCGAATCACGAGTAAGGGTGTGCACGACCTCCAACCACCAATGCTGTTCAGCCAAATTGGCCAAGTCACGGCAGTAGAAGGCGCTGTCGAAACTGCTCGACGAGCATACGAGGCGCATGGGGATGTCGAGATCGGCCGCTACCGCGTAGCGAATCATGCTCATGAGCGGGACCACACCGCTGCCCGCTCCGACCAGAAGAACCGGACTACCATCATCCTTCGTCCAGGTGAAACGCCCAACCGGACCTCGCACTTGGATCTGGTCACCCACGCTGAGACTTCGGACCAGTTGCGGTGAGATTAAACCGCCGGGTACCTCGCGCACTCCAATATCGATGGTGGAAGTCTCTGGCATGGGTGATGAACCAACGGAGTAGGCCCGTTGAACCGGACCGGTCCGACCAGGTACCGATAGGCGCACGTTGTAATACTGACCCGGGAGAAAATCGGCAGAATCTACAAGTCCCAGCCGCAAGGTGACGGCATCTGGCGTCTCTTCGATGATGTCGATCAACCGGGCGTCCTGCCAACGCGCCGGCTGGCGACTCGAGACGTCGGCAACGGTCCGCGCGGGTGCGATGAGCGTGACCGCGGACGCGGCGTTGGGGTCAATTAGGGGAACCACGAGACAAGCCTTTCACTAGCATGGACTAGAAGAAAGGTTAATCCCGGTATGCCAAAATGGAACCTACGCGCCCTCACCAGCCAGGAGATTCTGCGGCATTCCGGACAATGAGCGACCGAACAAAAGGGGCATGACAATGCGCATCGACTACCGAACCGTCTTTCCCGCCGCGGTCAACGCCATGGCGACACTCGAGGCGGCCGTCCACTCAAGCCCTCTTGAATCGGAGTTGCTCGAGTTGGTGAAGGTGCGCGCATCCCAGTTGAACGGCTGCGCCTACTGCGTGGACATGCACACGAAGGATGCCCAAGGTATCGGCATGGAGAGTCAACGACTTCACCTCGTCGTCGTGTGGCCCGAGGCGCCGGTCTATTCGCCGCGCGAACGCGCGGCCCTCGCCTGGTGCGAGGCGCTCACTTTGTTGCCAAGCTCGGGTGCACCCGACGACGTCTACGAGCAGGTGGCGCAACAGTTCAGCCCCGAAGAGATTGTCGCTCTAACTCTCGCCATCGTGGCCATCAACGGATGGAACCGTCTGGCGGTCGGTTTGCGTACTCCCGTCGGAAGCTACGTCCACCCGGACGCGGATCGCGCGTAGCCGCGAGTTTTCGCATCGCCACGGCGCTGCAGGAGACGGGGACTGATTCGGGTAAATATCGCCGTTCTTCAACCGGGCGCGTTACAGCAGGTCTGCCTAGAGCCGGCCAGGAACACCTTTGGCCGCACGCTGAGGAAGTCATAACCAGAGACTTATATTGTGATATAATAACTCTATGGTTATATCCAAGAGCGATGAGTACAAGGTCTCGGTGCAAGAGGATCTGGGGGCGGCGCTGCGGCACTTCCGCACTCAAAGCAAGGTGAGCCAGACGATGGCCGCTGAGTGGGAGGGGGTAAGCCAGCCGTACCTCTCATCCCTCGAGTCGGGGAAGTTCGGCTCGTCGCTGAGTCATGCTCTTCGACTGTTGCGGCTCCTCGGCTACGAAGTGGTAGTTCGACAGTCCACGAGTGGTTGATCGTCTCGTCGCGTGGCTGTACGGTACGCCCGTCGTGTCGCTGACGCCTGCGCTCAACAACCGCATCTCCTTCGATTGGGAGCCAAGTGGTATCGATCGCTGGGGACTAGGTAGCCGAGTCTTATCGGTCTCTGTGCCGCTCGGCTCGCCCACGAGCGCGCGCGACGATCGGGCGCTCGACTTCTTCTCAAATCTTCTTCCAGACGGACCCGTCTTGATCGCGATGGCGCAGTTGGCAGGAGTGTCGCCGCTCGACACGTTCGGGCTCCTTACGACGTTTGGTTCAGAGTGCGCGGGTGCAGCGGTCCTGCTGCCCGAGGGGGAAGAACCCCCCGACAGTTCGAGTTGGGGCAGCAAGAAGGTATCGACACGCGAACTTGCGGCACTTATCGACGATCTTCCAACGACGCCCTTCGGGGCCGACCTTGAACAGGGATGGACGCCGTCGTTGGGTGGCTATCAGGGGAAGGTCCTTCTCGGACGATCCGCTAACGGGAAGTGGACCCGACCAACAAACGGTGCACCGTCGACCTGGATTCTGAAACCCGACCGCGAGCACCAAATGGCCGAGAATGAAGTGACGTGTCTCAGACTTGCGGCAGCTTGCGGGCTGCCGGTTCCCGACGTGGAACTCCTCGACCTCAACGGAACCAAGATCTTGGCGATTCGTAGATACGACCGCGACGAGACGACCACGCCGACCGCTCGCATCCACCAAGAGGATGGCTGCCAGGCGACTGGAACACCACCTATGCAGAAGTACGAGTATGCGGGAGGACCTTCTCTGAAGGATCTCGCTCTCGTCTTGCGCGAACACGGAGACGTGGGGGCGATGACGGGTCTGCTGCAGAGAGTCGTCTTCAACGCGGCCATTGGCAACGCCGATGCTCACGCCAAGAACTTTTCCTTTCTCCACGATGCCGACACCTCGTTGATAACACTCGCTCCCGTCTACGACGTGCTCTCGACAATCTCGCTAGAGCAGCGCCCAGACGCCGCCGGCACGATGACGGGGGCCAGTACCCGGATGGGGCAACGAGTCAACGAACAAGAGGACATCCGTGAAGTTTCCAAGGCGGACATCGTGTCAGAGGCGACGCGGTGGGGCCTCCGGCGCAAAGCGTCGGCGGAGTGCGTATCTGAAGTTCTCGACGCCATGAACGAAACAATGGCCGAGACGGACGGAGACGAGTCCGTGCTCGATTCGATTCGCAGACAACTCGCCCGCGCGGGCGCATCATGATCGAGAACGTGTTGAAGAGAGCCACGCTCTCGATTGAGCCCGCCTTGCAAGGCGATGCTTGCCAAATCAGGAGTCAACTAGTGCTAGGGCAGACCCCCTTTATTAACACCAATTGAAGCGGGACCCCGTCCGCAGATTCAGTGACGCAAACTCTTCACTGGCACATCGCCACAGGAATACCTCCTTGCACTGGCGCGCAACCTCGCGTGTGCCTGACTGGTGTCGGAGGCCCGGCGTGATTGTTCTGCCAGACACTGGCGGCTGCCTGGTTGATGAGCTTCGTCTCGGAGAGCCGACGTGCACAATCTCCGACTGGCGCCTGAGTATTTGGAAAGGTATCCCTTCACTCTGAGTGACGGTCACCTTTACCGAGATTGCAGTCTGAACAAAGCGTCTGTAGGTTTTCGACGGACGTCTCTGCCGTAACTGTATTGGACCTCCCAGTGCTCCCACCAGACCCAGTCCTCGTTCGAATCTTATGTTTACACAAACTTAATTCGGTGGCCCGACGTAACAATAATGCCACCTTGCACTGGCAGTTAATATCAACGAGTCAACCCGAAGAGGTCATCTAGTGACGGCTGATCAAGATCTGCCAACGCAAAGTCTGTGGCGCCATCGTGACTTCCGCCTGTCCGCTGATCTTCCCACGCTTTAAGCCCCACCAATGGCCGAGAGCACGTGCAACTGAAAATGCTGGTATCGGAGACCCGACGTCAACAATCCCCGACTGGAGGATTCAGTTATGGACTCACTGTTGAGACCCTGGCGTTCTGTTCATGACGGAAATCCAGGGTTCGAGTCCTCTGGCGCCCACCGAATGGGACGGTGCGCGAACCGCATCGCTGACCGAGTGGTCGACGGTGAAGGGCACTCGCCAGACTGCGTCGCCGTCCGGCGAGTGCCTCGATAAACGAAACGAACCCAACGTGTGAGAACTTTCTTTACGTATTCAAGCGAGGCCTCGGTGACTACTGCTTCGCCATTGAATTCGAGGGTCACGTTGCTGACGACGTGGTCGCGGACTGTCTCGCCGACCTGCAGACACATTTGGCTCGGGTGAAGTTCCTGGGTTCGTACCCGGTCACGGGCGAACCGGCGGCTGATCGACGCGAAGAGTTGGCCGAAGCGCGTAAGTCCGCCAAGGCGTGGATTCAGACGATTCGCGCCCAGATTCTTTCCTCGTAGAGAAACATGTCCCGTTGAAGAGGATGAGTCGCAGTGAGATTGCCGGTACGGTCTTCTAGGTGTGTGGTTCCCACTTGAAGTAACGAATCGCGATGACCAGACCCGCGAGACCCCAGGCCGCCACTATGAGTACGTCCATCCAATCGAAACTCGTACCCAAGAAGCCGGTCTGCATTCCGTCCGCGAAGTGGCGGACCGGAAAGATCCGCGAAACCCACAGGATCCACGAGGGCGCATTGTTGCCGAGAGGGATGAAAACGCCGGACAGGAAGAGCAGCGGCAGGATGGTGGCGTTCACGATCGCCGGCGCCGCTTCGGCGTTGGGGATGATCGTCGTGATGGCGAAGCCGAGTGCGCTGAAACTGGCGGCTCCGACCAGGAGCATGATGATGAATCGCAACAGGGTCGTACCAGTGGGGACGTTGGCGTGATACAGCAATGCGCCGAACGTCACGGTTATGGCAACCAGCAACACCGCCATAAACAATGCGTGCATTACCCGGGCGATGAAGTAGGAGCTCGCCGGTAGTGGCGTGCCGTTGATGCGTTTGAGGATGCCGGCGTCGCGCTGGAACGTTATGCCGGCGGCGATGTTGGTGTAGCAGGCGGAAATTAGTGCGAACGACGCCATCGCGGCAACGTAGTAGGTCGACAAGTGGACCACTCGTGCGCCCAAGTGAACCTGGCCGTGGCCCAGCAATGAAGTGAAGATCACGAGGAACATCAGCGGGAACGCGAACGTAAAAAATGCGGCTGCCGGATTGCGCCAGAACGCCTTGTTGATGTAGCGGATCTGGGAGAGGGCGAAGGTCATTGTGGTCATCGCGGACTCCTCGTCTGGTCGTCGGTGAGGCTCAAGTACACGTCCTCCAAAGAGGGTCTAAGGATTTGCAGGCTGTCGAGAGAGACCCCGTGCTCGAGGGCCCAACCGGTGAGCGAGTGCAGCGTCGCCGTGAGATCGGTTGGACGCAACTCAACGAAGCCATCGCTGTCAACTGCTCCGTCATACTCGGCTGGCGGCTGCAGACCCGGTGATATTCGGTAGCGGACGCGTGGCGTGGCAATGTCGCGCCCACCCAGGCTCGAAGGACTGCCCTGGGCGACTATTCGCCCGCCTGCTATGACGGCAACGCGGTCGGCGAGGTTCTGAGCCTCGTCCATGTAGTGGGTGGTGAGCAGCACTGTCTTTCCGAGTGTGGCGAGACTACGCACCATCTGCCATGCCTCGTGCCGTGCTGAAGGGTCGAAGCCAGTTGTTGGCTCGTCAAGGAATAGCAGTTCGGGGTCGCCAGCCAGGGCGATCGCCACGTCGAGTCGACGTTGCTGACCACCGGATAATGTGCGCACCCTGGAGTCTCGCTTCTCGGTGAGGCCCACCAGTTCGATCACTTCGTCGACGGGTCGCGGGCTCGGATAGAAGCCTGCGTACATTGCGATTGTCTCGGCGACCGTTAGATACGGGTCCACGCCGGTTGACTGCAGGACGATTCCCATCCGACTCTTGATCCGACGACGCTCGTGCCCCGGATCAAATCCCAGTACCTCGACCGTTCCTGAATCGCGAGTTCGAAATCCCTCGAGTATCTCGATAGTGCTGGTCTTGCCCGCGCCGTTGGGTCCGAGTATTGCGAAAATTTCGCCGCGGTGAATTTCCAGATCCAGGCCATCGACTGCGACGACGTCACCGTAGGATTTTCTCAGGTCCCGTACGACGATCACTCGATCGCCAGTCAAGGACATGTGGTCACTGGGGACTACGGTCATCGTGGCCCCCCGATAGAGCAATGTGGATTGTCACGCCGACACTTTATACAGTCTAAAGTGGAATGTCATTGGCGGATAAAGTTGCTAATGCAGAACCAGCCGACGTAAATCCAACGGCTGGGTCAATCCTGGGTTTTCTTGCCACCTTCGGAGCCTTGACCGGTTGGGACCTCGATCAGATGATCGACACGTCTATCGGGAATTTCTGGAACGTCACTCGTAGCCAGGTGTACCGAGAACTCCGCGACCTTGCTGGTCGTGGTCTGGTGACTCACGGCGAACCCGGACCCAGGTTCAAGACACCGTACGAAATCACCGAAGCCGGACGAAACGCGCTGCACTCTTGGCTCGCGCGAGATCCAGGGCCCGATGTCATTCGTCACAGGCTGATGCTCACGCTGTTTTTCAGCGACTTCCTGGATCCAGGTCGGCTCGCCGAAATATTCGCACAACAGCGTGCGGTGCACGTCGCCACACTTAGCCGCTATCAACAGGTTCAGGCTGACCTGGGGGCCGAGGGTGCAGTTGCGGCCACGCTGCGTTTTGGCATCACGTACGAACAAGCTCTCATTGCTTGGATCGATTCGAACGCAGACCTCGCCAGTCCAAAGTGATCGCCTGACCACTGTCGCAGGGATTGGTCGATCATTGCGCCCCTAAGCGATGGATTGTACGCACGCATTGCGGAATGCGTTCCTGGTGGGCAACTGACCTGCATCAGTGTCGGAGAGCCGACGTCAACAATCCGACTGGAGGATCTTGGAGTGGAAGCGCCATGCACCTTGACCGTCAGTTCTCCAAGACCCGAACCGGTCGACATCGCCGTTCGACCGCATATCTCTTGCATCGCAGCCATCAGCGGAAACGTCAGAAGCGCGGACCACAGGAACGACAGGCCATACTTGGAGCCGGTCTACGCGTAGGTGCCGATGCCCGACGGGTCGTCGGACGCTCCGGTAATGAGTCCCGGTCCTATCGCTCGAAGATACTGACGCCATTTGGCCCCAGATTTCGAAGGATGCACGTCCAGGGAGGTAGAGCGCGTCGACCGTGGCCTTTGGCACCGAGTTCTTGGTCACCCACAACAGCCCCGAGGCCATGTGTGACACCCAAGTGGTTCCTTTCGAGATGGATTTAGCGGTTCTCTCGAAGGATCACGCGGTGACCGTCGCCAGTTGCGGCGACACGCTCACCGAGATCCGATACACCACGTTAAAGGACGCAACCACCCGTCT
>CABDZN010000148.1_pt1 | contig 13345 bp, 7 predicted proteins | sample 3132191 | NCBI WGS metagenome assembly CABDZN01 (sample SAMEA5534340, study PRJEB31848) | metagenome | biome: tundra; feature: field; material: soil | place: USA | collected 2013-05 | depth 0.45 m | reverse complement strand
CCACTGGGCTCTTCTCTCTGCGCTCGATTCTGAGTCTCGCAGGCGCGACGAGGGGGTGTCGCGGCGTCCGCGCTCGCTCGAGGGCTCGTTTTTCTTCTCCAGCGCGACGACGGTGAAAGTCCAGTAATTTCAAGCACTTTGGCGGATGCGGGCGAGGCGAGCGTCCGGGGCCACTTTTCTTAGGTGAGAAAGACTTGACCTGGGCGTCGAACCTGCCTAGGGTGATCGCAACCGATTTGAACGGCCGCGTTTCTCCAATGAGGAGCGCCAGTTGCGCATTCTCTGGCAGAACCACTAGAGTTGAATGACCGTGTTCTTGCCCTCAGTTTCGTCAACTCTTGACGCCGTTTTGTGCTCAACCCGGCACGTATCTGTAGCCACCCACCCACTCACACGGAGGATGACCGTTGACGTCTCGGTCCACTAGCCCAGAGCGCTTTAACTTCTCGGCATTGGGTGAAGCCCATCCGCTGCCTAACCTCCTCGAAATTCAGCGCGACAGCTTTGACCTGTTCATGAAGCAAGGTCTGCGCGAAGCCTTCGAGGCAATTTCGCCTATTACGGACTTCACGGGTCGTCTCTCACTCGAACTCGAGTTTGACGCCGATGACTTGGACTTGAAGAGTCCGCCGAAGTTCACCGTGGAAGAGTGCCGTCAGCGCGCCACCACGTACTCCCAGCCCATCTTCGTGCGCGCTCGTTTCTTGAACTCCGAGACCGGTGAGATCAAAGAGCAGACCGTCTTCATGGGTGACTTCCCGATCATGACCGAACAGGGAACGTTCATCATCAACGGCACCGAGCGCGTTGTCGTGTCCCAGCTCGTTCGCTCACCTGGCGTGTTGTTCCAGCCGGGCAAGGACGAAAAAGTCGCCTTCGAGGGAACGATTCACCCCAGCCGCGGCGAGTGGCTCCAAGTCGACCTCGAAGAGAAGAAGAACAAGTCCGCCAACGCCGGCGCGCGCATTGCTCGCAAGCGTCGCATCTCGATCTTCACGCTGCTGCGCGCCCTCGACATCTCGATGGACGAGAAGTTCTTTGAGAAGTTCGTCGCTCACTTCGACTTCCTCGAAGACCAGTTCCACGTGGACTGGAAGAAGGCGCACCTCGAGATCGCCAAGCACATGGAGAAGTTCAACATTGAAGACACGCCCGATAACTTTCTGCGCGCGAGTCAAGAGACCGCGTGGCTCGAGATCTACCGTCGCGCTCGTCCCGGTGAAGTGCAGACCGTCGAAGCAGCGCGACAGTACTTCGAGGGCGCCTTCTTCTCGGAGAAGCGCTACGACCTGAGCCGCGTCGGTCGCTACAAGCTCGACCGCAAGCTCGGCGACGAGGTCGAGAAGAACGTCGAACTCTTCGGTAACCTGCTCGAGTTGCCCAACGCGGACCTGCACGTCTTGTCAAAGGCCGAAGTGTTGGCGACGGCGACCTACCTGCTCAACTTGGCGCGCGACCGCACGGCCAAAGAGACCACGTACCACATCGACGACCAGGACCACTTCGCGAACCGTCGTATCCGTAGCGTGGGCGAACTGATTCAGAACGCCCTGCGCACGGGACTCTCTCGCATGGAACGCGTCGTTCGTGAGCGCATGAACACCCAAGACGTCGAGGCCATCGCGCCCCAGACGCTGATCAACATCCGTCCGGTGATGTCGGCGATCAAAGAGTTCTTCGCGACATCGCAGCTGAGTCAGTTCATGGACCAGAACAACCCGCTCTCGGGTCTCACCCACAAGCGCCGTCTCTCGGCGCTGGGACCGGGCGGTCTGTCACGCGAGCGCGCCGGTCTTGAAGTTCGAGACGTCCACTCCTCGCACTACGGACGCATGTGTCCTATCGAGACCCCCGAAGGTCCGAACGTCGGTCTTATTGGCTACCTCGCGACTTACGCGCGCATCAACGGGTACGGCTTCATCGAGACGCCGTACCGCGTCGTGGCGGGCGGCAAGGTCACCGGCGATATTCGTTACTTCACCGCCGACGAAGAAGAGCGTTACGTCATCGCCCAGGCCAACACCGAAGTTGACGAGCACGGCACCATCAAGGCCGACCGCGTCCTGGTTCGTCGCGGCCCCGTTGGTACGGGACTTCGCGTGGGCTCGTCCAACAAGTCGTCCTCGACGACCTCAGAGATTGACTTCGTGAAGCCCGACGAAGTCGAGTTGATGGACGTGTCCACCAAGCAGATCATCTCGGTCGCGACGTCACTCATTCCCTTCGTCGAACACGACGACGCGCAGCGCGCACTCATGGGCGCGAACATGCAAAAGCAGGCCGTGCCGCTCATCATGCCCGAAGCACCCTTCGTGGGCACCGGCATGGAAGCGCGCGCCGCCCTGGACTCGGGCGACGTGTTGATCGCTGAGGGCAACGGTGTCGTCAAGTCCGTCTCGGGCGACCGCATCGTGGTCGAGTACGAAAAGGACGTCACCGACCGTTACGGCAAGGCCTTCGGTAAGAAGCAGTACAACCTCAACAAGTTCCGTCGTTCCAACCAAGACACTTCGATCAACCAGAAGCCTCTCGTCTTTGGTGGCGAAAGCGTGAAGGCCGGGGACCTTCTGGCCGACGGCACGAGTACCAGTAACGGTGAGTTGGCCTTGGGTAAGAACCTGCTCGTGGCGTACATGCCGTGGGAGGGCTACAACTACGAAGACGCCATCATTCTGAACGAGCGCCTCGTGCGTGACGACGTGTTGACCTCGATCCACGTGAAGGAGTACGAGATCGACGCTCGCGACACCAAGCTCGGCGCCGAGGAGATCACTCGCGACATCCCGAACCTGCCCGACGACATCTTGGCGGATCTCGACGACCTCGGCATAGTGCGCATCGGCGCCGAAGTCGAGCCCGGCGACATCCTCGTAGGAAAAGTCACCCCCAAGGGTGAGACCGAACAGTCGCCCGAAGAGCGTCTGCTTCGCGCCATCTTTGGTGAGAAGGCTCGCGAAGTTCGTGACACCTCATTGAAGGTTCCCCACGGCGAGTCCGGCAAGGTCATCGACGTCAAGGTCTACAGCCGCGACGAAGACCACGAAATGCAGCCCGGCGTCAACCAACTGGTGAAGGTCTACGTCGCGCAGAAGCGCAAGATCTCCGAAGGCGACAAGCTCGCCGGACGCCACGGCAACAAGGGCGTCATCTCGAAGATCCTGCCCGAAGAGGACATGCCGTTCCTTTCGGACGGTACGCCGATCGACATCATCTTGAGCCCGCTTGGCGTGCCGAGTCGAATGAACGTCGGCCAGGTCTTGGAAAGTCACCTGGGCTACGCCGCTCGTCACGGTTGGGCCGGCATAGAGATGAACCCGTCGGTCGGTACCTCAGGTCACGACGACCAGCAGGACCCCGCGACGCGTCCCTATCGCAAGACCCGTCCACGTACCGAGCCCGCCGTGTACGTCGCCACGCCCTCCTTTGACGGAGCGCACTGGGACGAGACCGAACGCGCGAAGGACAAGCCCACGATCCAACAGACCTTCGAGACGTTGAACGTCGACGGCCAGAACGGCAAGCGCATGCTGGGGGGGGACAACGACGGCAAGGTCACGCTCTACAACGGTCGCACCGGTGAGGCCTACGACAGTCCAATTTCGGTCGGCTACGCCTACATCTTGAAGCTCGCCCACATGGTCGACGACAAGATTCACGCGCGCTCGACCGGTCCGTACTCGATGATCACCGCTCAGCCCCTAGGTGGTAAGGCGCAGTTCGGTGGCCAGCGCTTCGGTGAGATGGAAGTGTGGGCCCTCGAGGCCTACGGCGCGGCCTACGCGTTGCAAGAGCTCTTGACCGTGAAGTCCGATGATATGAAGGGTCGCGAGCGGGCCTACGAGGCCATCGTGAAGGGCCAGAACCTGCCCGAGCCGGGAATCCCCGAGTCGTTCAAGGTATTAATCAAGGAAATGCAGTCGCTCTGTTTGAACGTGGAGGTGCGCGACAAGGTCGGTGCCCACGTCGACCTGGCCGACACCGAAGAGGACTTCTTCTCGGTCACGCGCGAACTGGGTATCGACATCAGTCGACCCGAGCGCGGCAGTGACGAAGAAGACGCCCGCCGAGCCGCCGAAAGGAAGTTGTCATGAGTCCACTCGACGTCAACCAGTTCGATGAGATCTCCATTGGTCTCGCTACCGCGCAGAACATTCGCAGTTGGTCCTCGGGTGAAGTGAAGAAGCCCGAGACGATTAACTACCGCACGCTTCGTCCCGAGAAGGACGGACTCTTCTGCGAGAAGATCTTCGGGCCACAGAAGGCCTGGGAGTGCGCCTGCGGCAAGTACAAGCGCGTTCGCTTTAAGGGCATTGTCTGTGAGCGCTGTGGCGTTGAAGTGACGAGTGACAAGGTGCGCCGTGAGCGCATGGGTCACATCGCCCTGTCCGCTCCCGTCGTGCACATCTGGTACCTGCGTGGTACCCGGTCGTGGCTTGCGTACCTCTTGATGGGGACCGCGCCCAAGGAAGAGTTGAAGGCCAAGCAGTTGGAGAAGGTCATCTACTTCGCCGCCCACATGGTCACCTACGTCGACGTCGACCGTCGTCACGACGACCTCGCGGAGTTGCGCGTGGGTCTGAACGACGAAGTCGTCGAGATCGCCGAACGTGAAGTGAAGGCGCTCGACAACAAACTCAAAGAGATCGAGGCGCGCGCCGCGAAGCTCGAAGCCGACGGGGCCAAGGAGTCCGAACTTCGTTCGCTCCAGCGTGGCACGGAGAAGGAACTCGACGGCGTTCGTTCGCGATTCGCCGAAGAGCGCGAACTCGCCAAGCAAGCCTTTGACACCTTCGAAGGTCTGCACTCTCGTCAGATCATCGAAGACGAAGTGCTCTATCGCGAGATGGACTTTCGCTACGGCGAGTACTTCGAAGGCGGCATGGGCGCCGACGCGATTCTCCAACTGATTGACCGGATGAACCTCGACGACGAGGAGAAGGTCATGCGCGAGATGATCGACGCGAAGGACGGCCGCAAGCCGCTCAGCGCGCAGCGTCACGCGAAGTTCTTGAAGCGTCTCGCGATCGTGCAGTCCTTCAACCGTCGTGACGATCACGGTCACCGGCTGAACGACCCGCGCGCCATGATCCTCGAAGCCGTGCCGGTTATCCCTCCGGACCTTCGTCCAATGGTGCAACTCGACGGTGGACGTTTCGCGACGTCGGACCTCAACGACCTGTACCGGCGCGTCATCAACCGCAACAATCGTTTGAAGCGTCTGCTCGATCTCGGCGCGCCCGACATCATTGTCAACAACGAAAAGCGCATGCTCCAAGAGGCCGTGGACGCACTGTTCGACAACGGACGTCGTGGACGTCCCGTGGCCGGACAGAGTGGTCGACCCCTGAAGAGCCTCTCGGACATGTTGAAGGGTAAGCAGGGTCGTTTCCGTCAGAACCTGCTCGGCAAGCGCGTGGACTACTCGGGCCGTTCGGTCATTGTGGTTGGTCCTCAGCTCAAGCTTCATCAGTGTGGACTGCCCAAGATGATGGCCCTCGAGCTCTTCAAGCCCTTCGTCATGAAGCGCCTCATCGAGACCCAGATGGCCCAGAACATCAAGAGCGCCAAGCGCATGGTCGAACGTCGTAAGACCATCGTTTGGGACGTCCTCGAAGAGGTCATTCGCGAGCACCCGGTACTGTTGAACCGCGCACCGACCTTGCACCGACTGGGCATTCAGGCCTTCGAGCCGATCCTCGTCGACGGCAAGGCCATCCAGATTCACCCCCTCGTCTGTAAGGCGTTCAACGCCGACTTCGACGGTGACCAGATGGCCGTGCACGTACCGCTCTCGGCCGAGTCCCAGGCCGAAGCACGTATCTTGATGCTCTCGACGAACAACATCTTCACGCCCGCGACGGGCCGTCCCATCACCGAGCCGGCCCAGGACATGGTCTTTGGCGCGTACTACTTGACGCTACCCATCGAAGAAGAGGTTAAGAACCCCAAGGTCTACCGTCACGTGTACGAGATCGAGAACGCGGTCTCGGACCACTTGATTGGTCTGCGCGCGCCGATTCAGATTCGACCCCTCGAAGGATCGTCCCTGGACACGCGCTTAGAGTCCGCCGGCGTGGAAGTCAAGGGCGCGGGACGTTCACTCGTCACCACGCCCGGTCGGGTGCTCTTTAACGAGGCACTGCCCTTTGGATTCCGTTACGTCAATGAGCTCATTGGCAAGAACGCGGTGCCGATCGGCACCATTGTGGAAGAGATTTCGGCGAGCTACTCCCGTCAAGAAGTGGCCGAGTCGCTCGACGCTATTAAGTCGCTGGGCTTTCGCTTCGCCACGAAGTCGGGTCTCACGATCTCCATTGACGACATCATCACGACCCCGGAAAAGGCCGCGATCCTCAACAAGTACGAGGAGCAGGCCGCCAAGGTCGAGACCAACTACCGCCGAGGGGTCATCGTCGACGACGAGCGCCGCCAGCAAGAGATCGAGATCTGGACCAACGCCAACAAGGAGGTCGGTGACGCTACCGACCGCGCCATGAACGCGATTCCCGAGAATCCGATTCGCCAGATGGTCGACTCGGGGGCTCGTGGTAACAGCCAGCAGATCCGTCAGATCGCCGCGATGAAGGGCCTCGTGTCCAACCCGCGCGGTGAGATGATTCCTCGACCGATTAAGTCTTCGTTCCGCGAAGGCCTCTCGGTCCTCGAGTACTTCATCTCCACGCACGGTACCCGCAAGGGTCTCGGCGACACCGCGCTGCGCACCGCCGACTCGGGTTACTTGACGCGTCGACTCGTCGACGTCGCCCAGGAACTGATCGTCAAGGAGTTCGACTGCCACACGGGCCGCGGAATGTGGATCGAACACGTCGCGCCCGATACTCGTGCGCAGCGTGCTCACCTCGAGACGAAACTCTGGGGCCGCGTCGTCGCGGAAGACGTCACGCTCTCGGACGGTTCCCTTATCGCGGCCGGCACGATGTTGTTGATGGACGACGTCGAGCGACTTCGCGACGACGCGCAGATCGACCGAGTTCGGGTTCGTACCACGTTGACCTGCGACGCCATTCAAGGCGTGTGCGCCGCGTGTTACGGACTCTCGCTCGCGACCCACCAGCTCGTCGAGCTCGGTGAAGCGGTCGGCGTCATCGCCGCGCAGTCCATTGGTGAGCCGGGAACCCAGCTCACCATGCGCACCTTCCACTCCGGTGGTGTGACCGAGAGTGACATCACGCACGGTCTGCCGCGCGTGGTGGAGCTCTTCGAAGCGCGTACCCCGAAGGGTGCCGCGGCCGTGGCCGAGTTCTCGGGCAGCGTGCGCGTCGAGCTCATTGGACGCGAGCGCAAGGTCACCATGATCGGCGACGAGGGCCAAGTACAAGAAGAGTCGATCTCGATTGCTCGTCACTTGCTCGTCGAGGACGGTCAAGAGGTCGAAGTCGGCACGCCGCTGCACGACGGTCCGCTCGACCCCAAACTGATGATGAAGTTCCGCGGTACTCGTGAGACCCAGCAGTACTTGGTCGAAGAGGTCCAGAACGTCTACCGCGACCAGGGTGTGTCGATTCACGACAAGCACATCGAACTGATCGTGCGCCAGATGACCCGGCGCGTGCAGATCGTCGACGCCGGTCTTTCGAACTGGCTCCCCGGGGCGCTCATCGACGTGAAGCTCTTCAACGACACCAACGACGAACTCGAAGCTAACGGCAAAGAAGCCGCCGACGGCCGAGCGCAGTTGATGGGTATCACGAAGGCGTCGCTCGCCACCGACTCGTGGCTCTCGGCCGCGTCGTTCCAAGAGACGACGCGCGTGCTCACTGAGGCCGCCATCGAAGGCAAGCGCGACCACCTCGTGGGTCTCAAAGAGAACATCATCATCGGCAAGTTGATTCCGGCCGGTTCGGGACTTGAGTACTACAACAAGCGCGAACTTCGTCTCGACATGCCCGACGCCGAACTGCTCCCCGCCTGGGCGCAGGTCAGTGACGACGACCTCGACCTCGCCAGTCTGTTGGGCGAGTTGAGCAGTGACGACTCCTTTAGTGCCGACCTCAGTGCCTTCCAGAACATCGGCACGGCCACCTACGACGAGTCGGCACTACCGGAGAACGACGCCGTCAACCCCGAAGATCAACTCGGCGGTCAGGCGCTCTAACGCGTAGGTTCGCCGCCGCTCTCGCCGGGCGGTGGCGGGCTTGCCGTACGAAGGCAGTTTGTCGTAGGATTGACAGTCCGCGCTCGGGCCTTGCTCGAGCGCCATGAGAAGTACCAACAAGAGAGGTTCCGCGTGCCCACAATCGCACAGTTGGTCCGAAAGGGCCGACAGGACAAGGTTTCAAAGACGAAGACGCCGGCCCTGAAGGGGGCCCCGCAGCGTCGCGGCGTGTGCACGCGCGTGCACACCGTCACGCCCAAGAAGCCGAACTCCGCGTTGCGCAAGGTCGCGCGCGTGCGCCTCACCTCGGGCGTGGAAGTCACGGCCTACATTCCCGGCGTCGGTCACAACCTCCAAGAGCACTCCATCGTGCTCGTGCGCGGCGGTCGCGTGAAGGACCTCCCCGGTGTTCGCTACAAGATCATTCGCGGCGCGCTCGACACCTCGGGTGTGCGCGACCGCAAGCAGGCCCGTAGTCGTTACGGCGCCAAGAGGGAGAAATAATGCCCCGTAAAGGCCCCGCGGTACGCCGCGAGATTCCCGTCGATCCGATCTACAAGTCGGTCCTCGTCACCCAAGTCACGAACAAGATCCTCGAGCGCGGTAAGCGCACGATTGCCGAGCGCATCGTCTACACGGCCCTCGAGCAGGTGGAGCAAAAGACCGGCGGCGACCCCATCGCCACGTTGAAGCGCGCCCTCGAGAACGTTCGCCCCGAGCTCGAAGTTCGGAGCCGACGCGTGGGGGGCACGACGTACCAAGTGCCCGTGGAAGTTCGTCCGCGTCGTTCGACGACGCTCGCCATAAGATGGTTGACCGACTTCGCGAAGAAGCGTCGCGAAAAGACCATGGCCGACCGTTTGGCCAACGAGATTATCGACGCCAGCAACGGCGTGGGCGCGGCCGTCAAACGCCGTGAGGACATGGCCAAGATGGCCGAGTCCAACAAGGCTTTTGCCCACTATCGCTGGTAAGTAAAGAGAGTTTGTAAGGAAATGACCGCACGCGAATACCCCCTGGACAAAGTTCGCAACATTGGCATCATGGCCCACATCGACGCGGGCAAGACCACGACGACTGAGCGCATCTTGTTCTACACGGGCAAGAACTACAAGATCGGTGAAGTGCACGAAGGCGCCGCCACCATGGACTGGATGGTCCAAGAGCAAGAGCGCGGCATCACCATCACTTCCGCCGCGACGACCTGTTACTGGAACGGCAACCGCATCAACATCATCGACACTCCGGGTCACGTCGACTTCACGGTGGAGGTCGAGCGATCATTGCGCGTGCTCGACGGCGCCGTCGCGGTCTTTGACGCCGTCGCCGGCGTCGAGCCCCAGACCGAAACGGTGTGGCGCCAAGCCAATAAGTACAACGTGCCGCGCATCTGCTTCGTGAACAAGATGGACCGCGTCGGCGCGGACTTCTTTCGCTGCGTGGACATGATCGAAGATCGCCTGGACTGCGTACCGGCCGTCGTTCAACTGCCCGTCGGCGTCGAGTCGCACTATAAGGGCGTCGTGGATTTGACTTCGATGAAGGCGACGCTCTATCACGACGACCTCGGCGAAGAGTACGACGTCGTGGATATCCCCGACGACCTGAGGGAACTCGCCGCGACGTACCACGCGAAGTTGCTCGACGTGTTGACGACCTTCGACGACAACTTGATGGAAAAAGTCCTCGGTGACGAGGACATATCAACCGAGGACATTCGCTCGGCGCTGCGCCGGGGAACCCTCGAGGGACACTGCGTACCCATCCTCAACGGCAGCGCCTTCAAGAACAAGGCCGTGCAGCCCATGCTCGACGCGGTCGTCGACTTCTTGCCCTCGCCGGTGGACCTGCCGCCCACCCAGGGCACCAAGCCCGGCAAGGACGAGGTGTTAGAGCGCAAGCCCGACGACGCCGAGCCCTTCTCCGCCCTGGCGTTCAAAATAATGACCGACCCCTACGTCGGCAAGCTCACGTACCTGCGTGTCTACTCGGGCACCCTGCAAAAGGGTGACACCGTGATCAACACCACGAAGGGCATGAAGCGCGAGCGTCTCGGGCGACTGCTCTTGATGCACGCGAACAACCGTCAAGACCTCGACACCATTCGCACCGGCGACATCGTCGCGGCCGTTGGTCTCAAGCAGGTCACGACCGGCGACACCTTGTCCGACCCCGACCAGCCCATCCAGCTCGAGACCCTGACGTTCCCCGAGCCCGTTATCCACGTGGCCGTTGAACCCAAGACCAAGGTCGACCAGGAGAAGCTCGGCAAGGCGCTCTTCGCGCTCTCCGAAGAGGACCCGACCTTTCGGGTACGCACCGACCAAGAGACCGGCCAGACCGTCATCTCGGGCATGGGCGAGTTGCACTTGGAAGTCCTCGTCGATCGGATGCTTCGGGAGTTCTCCGTCGACGCCAACGTCGGTAAGCCCCAGGTGGCGTATCGCGAAACGATTCGCAAGAAGGTCGAAAAGGTCGAAGAGAAGTACGTTCGCCAGACCGGTGGTAGGGGCCAGTACGGCCACGTCGTGATCACCGTCGAGCCCACGGGCCCCGGCGGCGGCTACGAGTTCGTCGACGAGACCTCCGGCGGCGTTATTCCCAAGGAGTACATCCAGCCGGTCAACCAGGGCATCACGGAGGCGTTGACCGCGGGCGTTCTCGCGGGATACCCCATGGTGGACCTACGGGTTCGCTTGACCTTTGGTAGCTACCACGACGTCGACTCCTCGGAGATGGCCTTTAAGATCGCGGGCTCCATCGCGGTGAAGAAGGCGACGCGTCTGGCCCGTCCCGTGCTCTTAGAGCCGGTGATGAGCGTGGAAGTCGTGACGTCCGAGGACTACATGGGCGACGTCATTGGCGACCTGTCGTCTCGCCGTGGTCGCATCGAGGGCATGGAGGCGCTCGGCAATAACCAGGTAATTAGGGCCCTTGTGCCGCTGGCCGACATGTTCGGCTACGCTACTGACCTGCGTTCTCGTACTCAAGGGCGAGCAACGTACACCATGCAGTTCAATTCGTACGCGGAAGTACCTGACGCGATCGCTAAGGAGATCGTCGCCAAGGCTACCGGCGCGTAAGGAGTTGGGAAACCAGCAAAAACAGGTCCAAACCGTCGTCGGGGAGGGCCGAAACAAACCCGACTGATTCACCTAGAAGCGGTCACGAGAGAGAAAGTTAGTCCCCGACAATGGCAAAGCAGAAGTTCGAGCGCACTAAGCCGCACGTCAACATTGGCACCATGGGTCACATCGACCATGGCAAGACCACCCTTACCGCCGCGATCACCAAGGTCCTGTCCGAGCGCGTCGGCGGAACCACCTTCACGCCCTTCGACCAGATCGACAAGGCCCCCGAAGAGCGCCAGCGCGGCATCACTATTTCAATTGCTCACGTGGAGTACGAGACGGCGAAGCGTCACTACGCCCACGTCGACATGCCCGGCCACGCCGACTACGTGAAGAACATGATCACCGGCGCCGCCCAGGTGGACGGCGCGATTCTCGTCGTTTCGGCCAACGACGGTCCCATGCCCCAGACCCGTGAGCACGTGTTGCTCGCTCGCCAGGTGGGCGTTCCCTACATCGTCGTGGCCCTCAACAAGGCCGACATGGTCGACGACGAAGAGCTCTTAGAGCTCGTCGAGATGGAAGTTCGCGAGCTCCTGACGAGCTACGGCTTTCCCGGTGACGACACGCCCATCGTGCGCGTCTCGGCGCTGAAGGCCCTCGAGGGCGACAAGGAGTGGGGCGACAAGATCATGGAGCTCATGGACGCCGTGGACACGTACATCCCCGAGCCCGTGCGCGCTCTGGAGAAGCCCTTTCTCATGTCGATCGAGGACGTCATGTCGATCACCGGCCGTGGCACGGTTGTCACCGGCAAGGTCGAGCAGGGCGTCATCAAGGTCGGCGACGAAGTCGAGATCGTTGGTCTGCGCGACACGCAAAAGACCGTCGTGACCGGCATCGAGATGTTCCGCAAGATCCTCGACGAGGGTCGCGCGGGCGACAACCTCGGCGCGCTGCTTCGGGGCACGAAGAAGGAAGAGGTCGAACGCGGCCAAGTGCTCTGCAAGCCCGGCACCATCACGCCGCACACCAACTTTGAAGCCGCGGTCTACGTGTTGACGAAGGAGGAGGGCGGCCGCCACAAGCCGTTCTTCGCGAACTACCGTCCGCAGTTCTACTTCCGCACGACCGACGTCACGGGCACCATCGAGTTGCCCTCGGGCACCGAAATGGTGATGCCCGGCGACAACACCGAAATGACCGTCACCCTCGGCAAGCCCATCGCGATGGAAGAGGGTCTCACCTTCTCGATTCGCGAAGGTGGCCGTACCGTGGGTTCTGGTCGCGTCACAAAGATTCTGAAGTAGGACTGGTCATGGCCGACAACCGACAGATGATTCGAATCCGATTGAAGGCCTTCGACCACGGCGTCTTGGATCAGTCCACCGCGAAGATCGTCCAGACGGTCGAGCGCACGAACGCTCGGGTGCAGGGCCCCGTGCCCTTGCCCACCGAGAAGCACCGCTACACGGTGGTTCGTGGACCCCACAAGCACAAGGACAGCCGCGAGCACTTCGAAATGCGCGTTCACAAGCGCCTTCTGGACATCGTGGACCACACCGCGAAGACCGTCGACTCGCTTCAGCGACTCGATCTCCCCGCGGGCGTGGACATCGAGATCAAGATCCGCCAGAACTAAACCTCGGTCCGGCGGACGCTTTGCGCCCACGGGACCCGATGGTGTACGGTTAATAGCCCCGTTCTTTGCGAATTGGGCGAACAACAGAAGTGTTCAGTTGCCATTTTTGGAACGCTGAACCAACAAGTCGAGCGCTCCGTTCGGGTTTTCATGGCCCGGCGGAGCGTCTGTATGTCGGCCCTGGTCGACGTAGAGAAAAGTAGAGGAAGAGGAAAACGTGGCGGCCAAAGCGATCGTCGGCGAAAAGGTGGGCATGACCCAGGTCTGGGATGACCATCACCGGGCGATCCCCGTCACGGTCGTTCGCGTCAGTCCCGCGCGCGTCGTCCAGGTGAAGACCCCCGAGAAAGAGGGCTACTCGGCCGTTCAAGTCACGTGGGGCACGCGCCGCACGTCAACGCTCACCAAGCCCGAACTCGGTCACTTCGAAAAGGCCGGCGTCACGCCCGGCAAGAAGCTCGTCGAACTTCGTCTCGACGACGTGACGGGCTACAGCGTCGGACAAGAGATCCTGGC
>CABDZN010000092.1_pt1 | contig 16597 bp, 13 predicted proteins | sample 3132191 | NCBI WGS metagenome assembly CABDZN01 (sample SAMEA5534340, study PRJEB31848) | metagenome | biome: tundra; feature: field; material: soil | place: USA | collected 2013-05 | depth 0.45 m | reverse complement strand
GGCCAGGACGACGTAGGCCGCCGCTCCATCGCGATGGGAACGTAGCCAGTTGGCGGCGGTCACACACCACCGGTCGCCGGGCACCAGTCCTGGGAATCCGTAGTGAGGCATCGGCGTGGTCAGGTCGTTGCCGATTCCCTTCTGGTGCTCGAGAAACTCGGCGGTCACTACGGCGCAGATGGTGTGGCTCCCGACGTCCTCAAGTCCTGTCGTGCAACATCCGTTACGGTAGAAGCCCGTGATGGGGTCGGCGCCACACGGCTCCAATGACCCACCTATGACGTTTCGGTCGACCATGGACCCAGTATCGCCGATGAGCCAGACCCAACTGGCACCACCGATCGTCAGCTGGGTAGCGGCGCGCGGTGTCCCCATCCGGTGGGCTCACGTCCGCTGCACGGAGTCCACGACTACGCGGACCAGTTCAGGTCCTTTGTCCGCTTGGAGGAATCGGCGAAGTCAGATATACGGGGTCTGAAATTGTTGGTTTCGGAGAGCCGACGTCAGCAATCCGACTGGCGACTCAAGCCGTGGGCAGGGGCATAACCGGCGTTCAGGGATGCTCTGAGTCGGCCATCGCCGTTCGATAGTGAAGGAACACCACACCACTACGGAAGCGGCGTTCGCTGAGCAGTTCGCACTCAAGACGAACGTCGTTGGGCAGCGACGGCTTGCCACCACCCAGGACAACGGGCGTCAAGAATAGCTGGTACTCGTCGACGAGCCCAGCCTTGAAAGCCTGCGCTGCCAGGTTGGGGCCGCCCACGGTGATGTCACGTTCCTGAATGGATTTCATCTCTTGGATCACCCTCGGGTCGAACCTGCGCTCTATGCGGGTTTTGGCGCTTGACACAGTGTTCAGCGACTTGGAGTAAACGATCTTGTTGGCTCTCTGCCATATCTCCGTGAACGCCCGCGCAGGGCGGCTGGTCGGCGAGAGCCTGCGCAGTCTCCCAGTAGACCATCGTCTCGTACATCCGGCGCCCGTAGAGGTAGGTGCCAACCGGTCGTTCCAGGTCGTTGACAAAGCTGTGCATCTCCTCGTCAGGCGCCGCCCAGTCGTAGTTGCCTCTCTCGTCTTCGACGTAACCGTCGAGTGACGTGATCGCAGAGAAGATCAACTTGGCCATACGCGAGAATATTCCGATTCGGGACTCATTCCAGGTGTCGGAGACCCGACGAAACAAGAATGCCACCTTGCACTGGCGGCTTGAGCCCTCCAATTTATGACTCGTGTCGGAGAACGGACGAGGCTTTAGGCAGAGTGCGGGAATCCTGGGCTGACCCGAGGACCCAATTTGAGCGAGTTGCGTTTCTCGATCTGGCCGAATAGCGATTTTTCAGATGGTCGGCGACGCTTTCACGGTTCAATCGACCGTGGCGAAGACGATCCTCACTCACCTCTCAACACCTGGGCGGTCGCTGTGCGAGCAGCGCTCCGACCCGGCAGCGCCGCCACCACGTTCGCCAGCGCCAGGGTGACAGCGGCGACAATGATCATCGAAAGAACAGGCACCGTCGGCTCCGGCACGGCGTCGATGTATCGAGCAAATTGGATCCACAGCCACCGTCCGATCAAGATACCCAGCGGCAGGCCCACGACGATACCAATGACCCCAGCCACCGAGGCTTGCCACGCAATGGACGCCATCAACTGGCGCCGCGTGAAACCGAGCGTGCGCAGCAGCGCCAAGTCACGCCGTCGCCGTCGGACCGAAGCGGCGAGCGTGATACCGAGCGCCGCGACCGCCCCCGCCGCCAGCGTGAGGGCAAGCACGTCCGGCGTAGCTCCAATAGAGCGATAGTTCTCGATCTCCGCGGGATACTGGACCGGCAACACCACCACACTGTCGCCATCGCCTCCTCCGTTGGGAACCTTCGTGAAGGCGAGATTGCCGACGGCCGCGATCTTCTTCAATGAGGCCAGGGCCTTCGTCGTGGATACGCCGTCGCGGAGCCGAATGAACACCATCGGTGGCCCGTTCAACGTGGGGTACGGGCTCGCCAAGAACTTGCGCATCGACGCCGGTTCGATGTTGTTGGAGGCGACGCCACCTGTACCCATGGAGGCGTGAAGATTCTGTGGGTTGCCGACGGCCGGAAGCGTGGCCGTCCCGACGATGACCAGTTTCCTCGGAGACACGTAGACCGGCGCGTCGTGCGGCGAACCGTACGAGCCAATCACGGTGTCCCCGAGTTTCTTGTGCAGTTGCTGCATCGTCGCCGCGCCGAGGACTATCTGGTTGTTCGCGTCGACCCCGTGACCCGAGAGCAGCGGCGGCGTCACCCGAGCGTGCGGCGACATCACGAGAACCGGAACGGTCACGCCGTCAATCTGGATGTTCGGAAAGCTCACCGGCGACCAGGCCGCGACGAGGGGATCCTTGTTCAGCAGGCTCGTGGCCTGGGGCGGGACACTCCCGCTGCTCGACGACAACGCGTAGCTCCAGTTCCACCCGTAGAGCGCCGGGCGCGAAATGAGGGTGTTGAGGCTGCTACCGAAGGTGAGGGTCGCCACGACGATCGTGACCGCAACGACGGCGCCGAGGAGAGCCGAGCGTACGGGCACCTTGTCGCGGTTCTGACCCGGCTCGAGTGCGAAGCGAACGCCCGCCACCGCCGTCAGCGGCAAGCCCACGTTGGCGGCGAGTCGGGCCACTCTCGAGCCCACCGGGACACCGGCGCTCGCCCGACTCGACCCGGGATGGAGCGAACGTCGTCGCGCGAGGACGAAGGCGAACGCGCCAAGGCCGACGACCATCGTCACGAAGCCGAGGCCGAGCACGCTCCAGTCGAAGGAAAATCCTCGATCTGGATAAACCGCGCGCACCGGCCCAATGGGCGACAGCGGCGACAGGAGAATTGCCAAGTCCACCGCCAGCGCCGACCCCGCGACGACCGCACCCAGGACACCGAGGAGACGGATTGCCGTCGCCATCGCGGGATCTCCACCGAGGGCGCGAAGAATCTCGATATCACCATCGTCACTCTGGAGCACGCGCGCCACGAGTCCGCCCGCGATGATCAAGGTCGCGAGGAGCGCGATGAGGCCGAACACCCCAAGAGCGATCGCTTCGGGGCCGATGGAATGGTCCACCTGCCCGGTCACGATCAAGGTGACGTGGAACAGGTAGCTCGTACCTTTTGGGAGAGCAGCGATAATCTCGCGCTCCACTGCCGGTACGTCGCGAGCACCGTGTTGTAGTTGCAAGGCGTAGTCGTTGTAGTCCATCCCCGTCGCGGCAAAGCGCCGGGTGAGATTTGGCGTGAAAAGCATGAACGTGGGATACCGGTCGACCTCGTCCAACACGACTTCATTGTTGAACACGACAGTCCCTACGAGGTGCATCGTGAGGCGCAGCGTCGGCTTGACCTTGGCGGTGCCGATGCCGGGTAGTCCCGCTTGCGTCGTGGTGTAGAAGTACATCGGAATCGATTGGCCCACGTGCCATCCCAAGAGTCGCTCGGCCGCGGTGGTCAACACGAATTCGTTCGCACGCTTGGGGTTGGCCATACGCCCGTTGACGACGGCGACCTTGTCTTGATTGAAGTACTCCCCGTTCAAACTCCCGATCAGGACGACGTCGCCGGACTTGAACGCGGGAAGATTTCGCGGGGCACCGCCCTTGCCGGCCGGCAGTGCGAACACGTTGTAGGACATCGTCTCGACGTGTTTGACGAGCGGTAGGTGCGACAGCGCCGCGGTCTGGTTGGGCGCGTACAGCAAGATACTCATGTCAGAAGGATCGGTGTGCTGCAAAAAGACCTTGAACGACGACTCGGTACGCCGCGCCGCGGTGAGCGAACCAATAGCGACACCGCCAACGAGTCCAATAATGAGGGCGATTGTAAGAAAGGCGCTCCGGCGCCGGACGAAACTGGCCCGCAACCAGTACCAGGCGACGCGTATGACCTGACCGCTCATGACGGCACTCTCCTCCTGGCGCGGCAGCTGGTTACCGCCAATGGGAGTCTGTCTCACGTCGAATGTCTGGCCCAGGCGGCCACCTCTCCGTCTTCCCTCGTGTTAGTACCCCTCAACTTGATCATCTGGCGAGTCGATAATCCCGAACATTCTGCGGGCGATCGAACGAAAACTGGCTTCAAAAGGGAACGACAGTTTTCAGTTTTTGGGTGCTCACGTAAGTTGTTTCAACAGAGCGAGTTCACATCGTAGAAATTGTCTAGGGCTCACGTCGTCATTTGGTGACGACAACGGTCCACACGCCTTCCCGGTGTCGGAGACCCGACGTGACAAATCTGCTACTAAGCACTGGCGATTGTTCAACTAGTCCTCAGCACACTGAGGTGTCCGTCTGCCAGTGTTCCTCGTTGAGTCACTATGAGATATTGTTCGCGACGTGGAGGGCTCTCCCATTCCTCAGCTGGCGCAAGTCGTTCTTGACACGACCAATCCTCGCGCGAGCGCCGAGTTTTGGCGATTGCTTCTCGGGCTCGCCTACCGCAAAGGACATGAGCCACCCGAGCCTGGTGAAGACGATCCCGCCGGACGCGACTGGCTCAATTTGCTGACCCGTACTGGTGAACCGTGCCTCGCATTTCAACGAGTTGACGAGCTACCTCGATCGACGTGGCCAAAGCCGACCATTCCGCAGCAGTTGCATCTAGATCTAACAGTGAGCAGTATTGGCGAGTTAATTTCCGCCCACTCACGGGTCGTTGAACTTGGTGGCGAGTTGCGCCTAGACCGATTGGATTCCACCGAAGAGCCGTTACAGGTATTTCTCGATCCCGACGGACACCCATTCTGCATATTCGTCGTGGAGCGCGCCTGAGCGAACTCGTGTCGGAGACCCGACGTAACAGGTCTGCTACCACGCACTGGCGTTTGGCAAGTCGGTGAAACCTCATCGCCATCGTGATCTCCGGGCCTTCAAACGACGTTGGGCCCAACGTCCGAATCGAAACAAACGTCTCGGAGCTTGCGAGCGAAGAAGTGGGTAACAGCAATAGGGTTACCGTAGCCACCAACCAGGAAACCAGTCGTGGTCGCTGGGTCACAAGGACGGCCCATCTGCGCGACTGGTTTGTCCCATAGGAAAAGTGCTTCGACCTTCTCGTGGTGCTGGACCATCAGACGCTTCTCATTGTCGGCCGAGACCGGAATTGACAAGTCGGAGAGCGGGATCGTTCCAATTTCTGTCGTGTTTTTCACTCCTCGGATAGTGGGTGCGGACATCAAAAGGCGGCAGGTAGCACCCTCGTTATAGAAGTACGCCGGGACTGCCTTGTTAGCAACCGCCATCCCCTTGACCACTTTTTTTGTAGTAGGTCGCGTTAAGCACTACTGTGCCCGCCGTCACGCGTATCTGTGAAGCTTGGCAAGCAGGATGGTGCGTCACAGCGGCTTCGGCGTTGATCGCGAATGGGACCGCCAACGTGGTGGCCGTCAAGAGTGCTACGGCGATCTGTCCAATCGTGACCTAGTTCATGCGAACCCGCCGGCTGAAAAGACTCACGTTCGCTCTCCTTCGATGTGACATTAGGTACGTTCAGATGCATACCCGCTACCTAGTTTGGAACGATAGAGGTAAGCGTAACTGTCTCACGCATACGCAGAACGACGGACTACGCCGAGTAACGCAACCGATGGTCCCTGTCTTGCATAAGGGTTCGACTCGGAGACGCGTCGTCACTGTCCACCAATCAGATCGGACTCGCCACACTGACCACGGCCGAGGCCCTGGTTGTCGATGACTACCGCGAGGACCGCGTGACCGGCAGCTTCGTTCTCATCGACGACGTCACCAACGCCACCGTCGCCGCCGGCATGGTGGAGCACGCCTCTTTTCTCTAGGCATCCCCCGAGGAGCCGGCGTCGGGGCCGAGTGGGTCAGCAGAGTTCCTGCATTAGCTGGACTTCGCGCCACTCCAACTATCCCAAACTTCGCTCCTCGCCCGCCGAGGTGGATCCCCAGAGTTGACGTGAGGACACATATAAATAGGCGTCATTGACGAGCGCCCGGACAATGCCCCAGCCGACGCCGCTCATTGACGCGGCGTCATACCTGATCGATGCCCGAGGCAAGGATCAGAGCACGGGCGTGCCGCCGGGCTCGAAGGCGGCCCACCAAACCGGCGATGCCCCCCGGTGCGAACAGCACGAAGAGCACGAAGATCGCCCCGAGCAGGAACTGTGGCTCCGACAGTGGGACCCGGAGAAAGGCTGGCAGGTGGGTGAACGAGGGCTCGGCCGACACCTTGTCGAGGAACTGCTGGAGATAAACGTAAACCATCGCCCCGACGACCGCCCCCCAGCGCGTGCCGGCTCCGCCGAGGACCACCATGATGAGGATCGACAGCGTCACCGTCGTCGAGGCCACGACACTCGGCACGGCGGTGCCGATCACCAGGATATAGAGGACCCCTCCCCCCGTGGCGACGAGCGAGGAGATCACGAACGACAGCAACTTGAAGCGATAGGGCCGGATGCCCAGCACGTCCAGACGGCGCTCGTTCTCGCGGATCGCCACGAAGACGTGCCCGGTCACCGATTCGGTGACGAGCCACACCACCGCGTAGACCACCACGAGGTACGCCAGGGCGAGCCAGTAGAGGCTCCGCGTGTTGGACACGGCCCCCGAGAGCAACGACGGCAGTCGGGTGTAAGAGAGCGCGAGGCCCGTGTCGCCGGCCGTGAGGTTGTGCGGGTTGCTCTCGATGAGGTAGAAAAAGGCCTGCGCGAAGGCAAGGGTCACCATGGCGAACGCGATGCCGTGCACCCGCAGGGCGATCGCGCCGAGTACCACGGCGAGGACGAGCGACACGCCAAAGGTGAGCAACAGCGACGGCCACAGCGGCCAGGCCCAGCGCGTCAGCGCGATGTCAAAGACGTAGGTGCCGGTCGCGAAGTACAGGACCGGCCCGAGCGACATCAGGCCCGTGAAGCCGAACATCAAGTCGTAACCAACGGCGACGCCGGCGAACATGAAGCACAGGGCCAATACCTCGAGCGTGCCCGTCGAGTTGACTATGTCGAGCGTGCCGGGCAACACCCACGCGACGTGCCAGCCCACGAAGGGCACCACGGCGAACAGCACGAGGGCCACGGCACCGATGACAATACCCACGTGCCGCGAGACCCACGTCCTCATATAACGTTCCCGAACAGACCGCGGGGGCGCCACTCCAAGACCAGGGCCAGCAGCAACACGGTCGACAGGTTCCCGATCTGGGCCCAGCCACTGTGGCCGCCGATGTAAAAGGAGGTGTAGTCCTGGAGCAGGCCCACGACGAGCGCCGCGACGGCCGATCCTCGGATCGACCCCAACCCCCCGATGACCACGACAATGAACGCGAAGATCAACAGGCTGTCACCCTGCGTCGGCGAGATGAGATCACCGCTGAACACCACGGCGTAGAGAATCCCCGCGAGACCGGCCATGGCCCCGCCGATGACAAAGACGAGGGTGAAGGCCCGTCCCACGTCAATACCCAGGGCGCGCACCATCTCGCGGTTCTCCACGCCGGCGCGGATGATGATGCCGTAGCGCGTGCGCGCCAAGAACCACTCGAGGGCGACCAGCACGGCGACGCCAGCGCCGAGCGCGAGAAAATTTGCGTTGGGCAAAAACATGCTCCCGATCCGCGTCGGCTCGATGAGCCACAACGGTACCGGGATCTGCAGGGCGGTACTGCCAAAGCCGCCCATCAAGAGTCCCACCGCGGCGAGGTCGAGTCCGATCGTGACGAGGATCTGACTGATCGGCTTGCCGTACAGCGGTCGGATGAGGACCAACTCAGTGACACCCGCGGCCACCGCGCCGCCGAGCGTGGCTCCGACGATGGCCAAAGTGATCAGGGCGGGCGCGCCGAGCGACGAAGGCAGTCGCGTCGCGATCTCCCAGCCCACGTACGCGCCGATCGTCATGAAGAGGCCGTGGGCGAAATTGAGCACGTCCATCAGCCCGTAGATGAGCGAGAGACCTGAGGCCGCGAGGAAGTAGATCGCCCCGAGCGCGATACCGCTAAAAGTGATGACCAGAAACGCGCTCACCCGGCGCCCGCCACTCCGAGAAGTCGGCGAACGAGCGCCGGGTCATCAAGATCGTCGGCCCCGCCGCGGTGCACCACCTCGCCGTGATCGAGCACGACAACGTCGTCGGCCAAACGTTTCACGACACCGAGATTCTGTTCGACGAGCAACACCGTCGAATGTTCGGCGGCCCGTTCGAGCACGCCGGCGAACTCGCTTACGAGCTTCGGGGCAAGCCCCTTGGAGGGTTCGTCCACTAAGAGCAGCGGCCGGTCGTTCAGCAGCGCTCGCGCGATCGAGAGCATCTGTTGTTGTCCGCCCGACAAGGTCCCGGCGCGCTGGCGGGCGCGCTGCTTCAACTCGGGAAAGAGCGAGAACACGTCGTCGTACAGCGCCACGGCACTACTTTCGGCGAGTCGCAGGTTCTGCTCGACGGTGAGCGTGGAGAAGATGTCGCGATCTTCTGGCACGTAGCCGATACCGAGGCGAACGATGCGGTGCGTCGGCCAGTTCTCGACCTCGTGGCCAAGCACCTGGATCTGACCGCTACTCGCCACGAGGCCCAAGATGGCTCGCAGCGTCGTGGACTTGCCGACGCCGTTGCGCCCGAGCAGCGCCGTCACGCCTCCCGTCGGCACGTTGAAACTGACGCCTTGAAGGATGTGCGAACCAGCGATACTGACGTGAAGATCGGAAACTGCAACCGCGTCGGTCACAGCGGTTCGCCGAGGTAGGCCGACTGGACGGTCTCGTTGGCCATGACCTCGTCGGGCTCACCACAGGCGAGGAGTCGTCCGTAGTCGAGGACGGCGACTCTCTGCGCGAGTCCCACGACGACCGCCATATGGTGCTCGACCATCAACACCGTTCGACCCTCGGAATGCAGTCGGGCGATGAGGTCCATGAGGAGACCCACGTCCTCGGTGTTCACGCCAGCCATGGGCTCGTCGAGCAAGAGGACCTTCGCTCGGGCGGCGAGAAGAATCGCCAGTTCGAGTTTGCGCTTGTCACCGTGGCTCAGCGCCCCAGTGACGTGACGCGCCACTCCCGATAGTCCCACCTCCCTAAGCGCCTCTTCGGCGGCCGTCGTCGCCTCGTCGCCAGACCGCGGCCGTCGCCATAGCCTCATATTGCCCCCGAGGCGGGCCTGGGCCGAGAGCCGCGCGTTCTCGAGCACCGTGAGCGAGTTGAACAGACTCGAGGTCTGGAACGTACGGCCCACGCCGATTCGAGCGCGGCCCGGGGATGTGACGCCGGCCAGGTCGCGCCCGAAGAGCTCGACCGAACCGGTCGTGGGCTTGAGCAGCCCACTCAAGAGATTGAGCAGGGTCGTCTTGCCAGCCCCATTGGGTCCGATGATCCCGAGGAAACTACCTTCTTCGATCTCGAGGTCGATCTCCGAAAGAATGTCCGCTCCGCCGACCCGGAATCCCAGGTCCCTCACCTGCAGGGCGAGGGACCTGGGACCGGGACGATCTCTCATTGGGGGAGACTTTAGTTAATTTTTGAAATGCGCTGCGACCGGAGGAGCCGTCGTTGAGGAGGCCAGCGTACGCAGGACCACGGGCTTTAAGCCGCCGTTGATCGTCTGGACCAGACTGACCTGGTACATCGGCTGGAGCATCGCGTGGTCCGAAGTGCGGATGGTCTCTTCGCCCTTTGGCGCGAGGAAGCTCCAACCCGCCAGCCCCTTGATCATCGCGTTCACGTTGGTCCCGCCACCGGTTTGAATGGCGCGCACCAGCATCTGCGCCCAGACGAATCCGTCCGGCGTGAAGAGGTCCGGCTGCTGGTGGTACTTCTGCTCCATCGCCTTGATGAGGTACTTATTGGGCGCGTTGGACGAGCCGTTCGAGACGTAGAGCGACAGGTAGTTGATCGAAGTGCTGATCGTCCCGTAGAAAGGGTAGGTGGCGATGTTCCCGAGACCCGTGACCACGTGCGCGGTGGCGAGCGCACCTTGCTGGGAAAGCGCCTGCACGAGGGGCGCGCCGGTGGTGCCGGCCCACGCGAGGAAGATGATGTCCGGCTTGTCCTGTTGCACCTGCAGCGCCGTGGCCGTGAAGTCCGTCGTCGTGAGCGGCACGAGCAGACTGTCCACCGTGTCGCCGAGGCTCTTGAAGGCGTTGGTAGCGTCGGTCACGTACGACTGGCCGAAGGCGAAGTCCTGACCGAGCACCAAGATGGTCTTGCCGGTGCCGAGCGCTTGCACGTAGGACTTGGCTGTCTGCACGTCTTGGTAGGTCTGGCGACCGGACCGGAAGGTGTAGCGGTTAACACCCGTGATCGCGTCGTCGGCCGCCGCGCCCGAGAGGTAGAGCACTTTGTTCTGGGCGGCGAGGGGCGCAAGCTCGTCGGCGATACTCGAGTCACCGGTTCCGCCGATGATCTTGTAGCCCGCGCCGACGTACGCCTTGAAGTCCGTCACGGCGGTCGTCGGGTTGTCGGCGTCGTCATCCCAGTTGATGTCGAGCTTCCGGCCGTTCACCTTGTCGGTGCCGTTGGTCGCGTACTTAAGACCGATGTTGAAGCCCTGGCGCCACTCGGTCTCGTACGCGGAGTAGATGCCCGTCTGTTCGAGAATCATGCCAACCTTGACCGGACCCTTCGCGGCGGCGGCACCGGAAAGTTGAGACGTACCGACGCTCGCGCCAAGCGCCACCATGGCCAGCGACATGGTGACCGCGGTCAATCGAAAGTGCCTTCCCATTTCCCCCCTTGAAACGTGCCGCCCCCATGGCCGCGTGAGTGACAGTAAAGCAGAGCCTCGCGAGAATGTCAAGTGAATCACCTCTCATATTTCAGAGACACCAATCTCGCCTTGGGTGACATGGAACCCTAAAAGACCAGCAAAACCGAGCAAATCACTCGTCGCGCGGCGTCGGCCACTGTTGCTGCTCGGTTGAGTGCGAAGACGCCAGCGGGCGAAGGCTCGCCTCGATCAGGGTCTGGACGCTAGCGAGTTCGCACCGGCCTCGACACCATCGTCTAGCGCAGGGCCGCTTCCACGGCCACTCGCGCGATGTTGGCGCCGCGCGTACTACCCGGCACGAACTGCATCTTGTTGGGCGTGTACGCAATGGTGATGCCGAAGTCTTGGTCCATGACGACCAGCGAGCCAAGTCCTGCCCAGAAGCAGCCGTGCGGACCGAGCGGCGTCACGCTGCTGGCGAGTCCGTAGCCCATTCCGAAGTTCGCCTCGATGCCGAGCACCAGATCGACGCCGTGCGCTTGGGTCTCGAAGATCTGAGCGCCGGTCTTCTCGGAGAAGAATCGCTTCCCATTGAACTCGCCCTTGTTCGCCACGATGGACTGGATCGTCGCCACTGAGCGTGCGTTGCCGTGCCCGTTCGAGGCGGGGATCTCCGCCGCGCGCCACCACCGGTGCCAGGGCCACGTGAAGTCAATCGGCGGCGACATCCAAGAGCGGTACGCGATCGAGTGAGGGTCCATCCCTTCGAGGACGTTTCCGGCCCCCGGAATCACGAGGCTGACCCGCGACTCCTCCGACTCGGGCAAGCCCACGTAAAAGTCAGCGTCGAGCACGTCGGTGACCTCGGACTTGAAGAACTGAGCGAACGAGGTGCCCGTGATTCGACGGACGATCTCACCAATGAGGTATCCCTGGGTCACGAGGTGATAACCCGAAGCGGTGCCCGGCTCCCACCAAGGGGCCTGGGCGGCCAGAGCGCGCGTACAGAGGTCCCAGTCGGCCAGGTCTTCGGGCTTGAGCATCGCGTCAAAGCCGGCCAGCCCCGAGGTGTGACCCATCACGTGGCGGACTTCAATGGACCCCTTGCCCTGCTGGGCGAATTCGGGCCAGTACTTGGCGACCGGCGCGTGAAAATCGAGCTCGCCCCGGTCAGCCAGCATCAGTGCCACGAGGAACGTCATGGTCTTCGTCACGGACCAAACGTTCAAGATCGTGTCGCGCTCCCAGAGTGTCGTCTTCTGCTCGTCGGCGTACCCACCCCAGATATCGGCGACCAACTCGCCTCGCAGATAGACAGCAATCGACGCGCCGACGTCCTCACCGCTGCTGAGTTGCTCCTCGAAGACCTCACGCAGCGGCGAGAAGTTATCGGTGGTGTAGCCCTGAACGATCGACATCGTGTCTCCAGTTTCTTTCGTCACGTCCGATGAAGTCTTCCCGACAATAGCGACTCAAGTCTCGACTGCTCGACCTTTGTCGTCACGGCACGAAGCCAAGCTACTGATCCGCAACTCGGTCACCAGTTGAATTTCAACAGTTCCGACCCCCGTCAACTCGTGACGGCGCTCGGAATTGAACGCTCCGAGCGAGGGTCTCAAACCGCGTTTCTCCATTGCGACACTGTTCAGGCACCAGTCGCGTCGCCCGCGATTTCCTCCAGAGTTGCTCGCTGTTCGACGGTCGGCGACGAGCGGCAGACTCGCCCTGCATCGGCGCATCGGCCTCTTCGAGTAGTCACTCCGCTCCGATTCTCCGTCACTGGCTTGTTGACGATTGGGCTTTGAGATGCAACTCGCGAGGCTTGCCGGAGCATGGTGGCCCGTAGCTTCCCTCGTAGTGAAGGGAGTGGATAGAGTACGCGATGTGCGCGCAACGACCTTTCACGGACGTGTCCGTGGCGAATGACTTCTCGGTCCGACCGGGCGCCACGGGTCCACCCGATCTCTTTCTAGACGAATCGACGACGAAGCGCGTCGGACAATCCAGCAAGGGCAAGGGGGCGCGCACCCGACGCAAATTGGTCGCGGCCGCCGAAGAAGTCTTCAACACCTATGGCTACTACGACGCGTCAATCGTCAAGATCACCGAAGCGGCCGGCGTCGCCCAGGGCACGTTCTACGTGTACTTCCGAAGTAAAAAAGAGATCTTCGACGAGGTCGTCGCCGATCTCAACCGCCGGGTACGTCACGCCATGTCCGAGGCGGCTCGCGGCGCCACCACCCGCCTGGAGGCCGAGCGTCTCGGTTTTGCCGGGTTTTTCCGCTTCACCACTGAGCACCCGGCGCTCTATCGAGTGATTCGCCAGGCGGAGTTCGTCTCGCCCGGCGCGCTTCGCAACCACTACGAGAAGGTAGCCGAGGGCTACGTCGCCCCGTTGCGCGAGGCGATGGCAGCGGGAGACGTCACGCCCGGTGACCCGATGATCCTCGCCTGGCTGCTGATGGCGATCGGTGAGTCCGTCGGACTGCGCTGGATCATTTGGGACGAGGCGAAGGCCGTTCCCACCGAAGTCTTCGACGAGATGATGGTCATCATCGCTCGGATGCTCGGCGGAACGACCAGTACCGCGTACGGTGACGGCACCTCCGACCCTCCGTCGCCTCACGTCGACGGTGAGGTACAACGAAGTTACGACTCGGCCACCGAGGAAGCCGCGCCGCCGGCCGAAGGTTGAAACCAGTGAGGCCACCGTGCAGGCTGTCCTCAACGGCGATGCGTGGCTCATGAGCGAGCGAGATCACGACCTCCACGTGATTGGTCGATGGATCAGCGAACGCGCGCGCCAGACGCCGCGCCGCAGCGCCATCGAGTTCGATGGCCGCGCCACTACCTACGCCAAACTCGACGCCCGATCGACCGATCTCGCCAGGGCCCTCCTTCACTACGGACTGAATCCGGGCGACCGGATTGCCACCCTCACCGAGAATCGCCCCGAGCACGTCGAGCTGCTCTTCGCCTGCGCCAAAGCCGGTCTCATCATGGCGCCCTTAAATTGGCGTCTCGCGGCGCCCGAGCTCGCGGCGCAACTCAAGATCTTCACGCCAGCACTCATCACGAGTTCGAACATGCACCGTGCGCGAATGGAAGAGGCGCATTCGTTGGCGATGAGTGCGACGCCGGTGATCGATCTCGAAACTCTCGCACAGGAATTGGGACCCGCCTCGCTCGTCAGCGCGCTCCCCGCCGTCGACGACGATGACGGACTGTTGATCATCGCGACGTCGGGGACCACCGGCACGCCAAAGGGCGTCGTGCTGACTCACGCCAACTGCTTTTGGACCAACCTCGGCTTCGATCTCGCCGCCCCGATGAACGGCGACGACGTCGTGTTGCAGGTGCTGCCCCAGTGTCACGTCGGGGGTTGGAACGTGCAACCGCTGCTCGCCTGGTGGATGGGAGCGACGGTGGTGCTCGAGCCGTCGTTCGAGCCCGCGCGGGTGCTCGACCTTGTCGCGCGTCGACGAGTCACGACGATGATGGGCGTGCCGGCGACGTACCTCTTGCTCGCGCAGCAACCCGGATTTGCTGAGGCCGACCTCGCGAGCCTGCGCCGGGTCCTCGTCGGTGGCGCGTCGATGTCGCTCGCGTTAATCGAGCAGTGGCAGTCGCGAGGCGTCGAAGTAGTCCAGGGCTACGGGCTGACGGAGGCGTCGCCGAACGTCCTATGTCTCGCTCCCGAGGACGCGTCGACGCATCTCGGTTCCGTCGGCAAGCCCTACACCTACGTCGAGGTGGAGCTGCACGACGATGACACCGGGGCATTCGTAGAGGGAGCGGGCCGCGGTGAGATCTACGTACGGGGTCCGAACGTGTTCCCCGGCTACTGGAACAACCCCGCCGCGACGGCGGCCGCGTTCGACGACGGTTGGTTGCGTACCGGTGACGTGGCCGAGCGCGACGAGGCCGGCTACTACCGGATCTGCGGCCGCGCGAAGGAGATGTTCGTGTCGGGAGGCGAGAACGTCTACCCGGCCGAAGTCGAGCAGGTCCTCGCCGCGTATGCCGGCGTCGCCGACGCGGCGGTCATCGCGATTGCTCACCCGCGATGGGGCGAGACGGGCGTGGCCTTCGTCGTAGCGAAACGGGGCACGACCTTGGACACGAACGCGCTGACATTGCACTGTCGCGCGAACCTCGCGGCGTACAAAGTGCCGAGCCAGTTCCGCGTGGTCGACGAACTGCCCCGTTCTACCGTCGGCAAGGTCGACAGGGTTCGTCTGACCACGATGGCGAACGAGCATTAAAAGGTTTTTCATCAGGTAAGTCGATGAGTTGGTGATCCGCAATCGCCTTGTAGTTGTGCGCCGCGCTGGGTGCCACGTGATGGCGCAACGCGTCGTCGTGCCATCGATTTAGTAGTTGAGCAACTGTGAGCATCGTGTCGGGCGCGGGCAGACCGTCATCAAGCTGACGCTGGAGCCGTTTAAGTTTGCGGACCACTTCGGCTCGAGTTTTGGCCGTCACGGTCTTTCGAACCAGTCGACCATTGCTGTCGCGTCCCACTGTCTGAACGCCCAGCCAGAGATCGTCCACCGAACGCTGATAGATCGAACCTTCGCCATTACCTTTAAAGCCCGCCATTGAGTCTCGCTTTCGCGTTGCTGACTGCGTTGCTGACAACGGTCGCTCGTGGCGGGTTTTCGCATAAAGAACCTCGGGCGAGATCATCTCTTACCGGGGATTTTTTTGGTGGGCCGTACAGTGGTGGGCCGTACAGTGGTGGGCCGTACAGTGGTGGGCCGTACAGTGGTGGGCCGTACAGTGGTGGGCCGTACAGAACTTGAACCTGTGACCCCTTGCATGCCATCAATAATTTCAACGTTTCCTGACGTGCGTAGTTGTCCAAATTTGCTTGCAATTACTGCGATCTCGTCTACTGACGTTTCCTGAAGAGTCTCTTTGTTTTTTGGGGTTGCTTGCGCGGTTGCTTACATTGAACATCGTGCAGGGGGGTAGGGGAGCCGTCAGCAATGGACCGTGAGGGTTCATGTCGGAGGGCCGACGCAACAGGAATGCCACCTTTCACTGGAGGCTTATCCCGACGAGGGGCTAAGTGATGTCTACGCACCGAGACCTAAGTCACCCTATTCATTCCGACTACAGGAATTCGACTGGACCGATGCGCCAAAAGCCCGTAGTTAAAGCCAATACTACGTTTCCACCTGTACGGCCAGCTACACGCGCGCGACGAAATCCGAGAAGGTGAGGATTCTCGATGAGTTGGTGGGACTGACTAGTTGGCACCGCGACTACGCGCGCCACGAGGTGGTGAAGTCGGGAACGCTCAGGCTGGTGAAACCCCGCCGGCCTCGTCTGCCGCGCTACCCGGCCCATCTCACGGTGGCCCTGGCGTTCGTCTGGACGCTCAGTCGTTACCTGGCGGGCAAGCGACTCGCCCCCATGCTGGCCGTCCTCGTGCCGCTGTTGCGCTGTGACGGCGACCTCGACCTCAACGACCACGACGCTGCGTTGCTGGTGTTCATGAGTGCCGCCACCATCGACCGCCGCCTGAAGAGCGAACGGGTTCGTCTACGGCTCAAGGGGCGCAGCCACACCAAACCCGGCACACTGCTCAAGAGCCAGATCCCGATCCGCACCTTGGCCGAGTGGACCGAGGATCAGCCGGGCTTCGTCGAGATCGATCTGGTGGGCCACGCAGGGGGGAATTCCATCGGGGAGTTCTGCTTCACCTTGACCATGACCGATATCGGCACGGGCTGGACGGTGAACCGCTCGGTGAAGAACAAGGCCGCGACCTGGGTCGTCGAGGCCATTGGCCACGCCGCGCAACAGTTCCCCTTCGCCATCCTCGGGATCAACTCGGACAACGGCGCCGAGTTCATCAACGCCCACCTCCTCGACTGCTGCAACCAACGAAAGATCACCTT
>CABDZN010000082.1_pt1 | contig 17257 bp, 15 predicted proteins | sample 3132191 | NCBI WGS metagenome assembly CABDZN01 (sample SAMEA5534340, study PRJEB31848) | metagenome | biome: tundra; feature: field; material: soil | place: USA | collected 2013-05 | depth 0.45 m | reverse complement strand
TCAAGGTCTCGTGGACGCGACATGAGGAGTTCACGTCGGGCACACTGCGTCCGGCCGCGGTAATCGACGTGGCCGGCGCAACTACAGCGGACGGCTCGATGACCGCCTGGACGTTCACTAACGTCAACTCGGGCCCGGCGGGGATCGCGACACCGTACCGGGTGGCGAATCAGCGGATCGAATACCAGCCCGCGAGCAGCCCCCTCCTTCAAGCTCCCTACCGAGCTCTCGCGGCCACCGCCAACAACTTCGCGCGAGAATCGCAGATTGACGAACTGGCCCACCAGCTCGGCATGGATCCGATCGAATTCCGCTTGCGAAATCTCGACGACGAGCGACTGGCCACGGTCCTGCGGGCCGCGGCCGAGCGTTTCGGTTGGCTCGCCGGTGCCGGCGCCGGCCAGGGCATCGCGCTGGGTTTCGAAAAAGGTGGCCGGGTGGCCACCGTGGCCGGGGTCGACAATGTCGACGGGAATCTTCGGGTCACCCGTCTCGTCACCGCGTACGAGTGCGGAGCCGTGGTGAATCCCCAGACGGTGACCAATCAGATCGAAGGGGCCGCGGTCATGGCCCTGGGCGGAGCACTGTTCGAGGCAATCCATTTCACCGACGGCGTCATCACCAACGGTTCCTTCTCCGCCTATCGCGTTCCACGGATCAGCGACGTGCCCCCCATCGAGGTAGTGCTGCTCGATCGTCCGGACCAGCCATCGGCCGGAGCGGGCGAGACGCCAATGATTTGCGTAGCCCCGGCGATCGCCAACGCCATCTTCGATCTCACGGGCGTCCGGTTGCGAACGCTGCCGCTGAGCGCCGGTGGTTTGGTGCGATTCGCACCGTGAGGGCCCGGACGGTCCCGTCGAACGGGCCGGAACCCGTAGTTCGGTATTCAGCTCCAGACGGCTAGGTCTTCTACGGTGTCGATGTCTAGGTAGTGACCCTCGCACGCGACTTCGCGGACCAGCTCTGGACGAGCACGTATCAGTTCGCGAGCGCCGACGTCTCCAGAGATGGGGAGTAGCGGCCAGACGGTGCGGGCCAGTCGGACCGGTGGGGTGCGATGGCCGGCCAGGTTGGCGACGGCAATGGGGCTTTCGGTCTCGGCAACGGCGACCCATGCGGACGGGGGCACGAGCGGCTGGTCGCCGAGTCCCACCACCACGACGTCATGGCCTCGCCGCTCGGCTTCCGCGACGCCGGCGCGAAGCGAGGAGGCGAGGCCCGACGCCCACTCGCGGTTGTTGACGACCACCTCCTCCGCGAGCACTTCGCGGAGGTCTATCGGACCCACCACCACGATGATTTCGTCGAACTTCGCCCCGCCGACGTGACCGAGCGCCCATGCGACCAACGGTCGGCCTTGAAAAGGGGCCAGGAGTTTGTTGCCGGCGTCGATGAAACGAGTCGACCCTCCGGCGCAAAGCAGTACGCCCGCGGTCACGCGCGCGCGTGATGGATGGGACCGGATCCGTCGCGCAGGGAGGGGACGGGAATACTCGCCCGCAGGGCGATGATCTCGGCGACAATGGCGACCGCCGTCTCTTCGGGGGTCCGCGCACCGATGTCGAGGCCAATCGGTCCCATGACGCGCGACAGTTTCGCGGCAGCGACACCCGAATCCCGCAACCGCTCGATGCGCTCGGCATGAGATCGTCGCGAACCCATTGCACCGATATAACCCACTCGTGAATCGAGCACCGCCAAGATGGCGGGCACGTCGAACTTGAGGTCGTGGCTCAGTACGCACACCGCGTCTCGCGGACCTAGGCGATCGGCTACCGTCGCCAGGTAACGGTCCGGCCAGACGGCGACCACTTCGTCCGCCTCGGGGAATCGCAGCGCAGTGGCGAACACTGTGCGGGCGTCACAGACCGTAACCCGGTAGCCAAGTATCTTGGCCACCCGAACGAGCGCGGCGGTGAAGTCCGTTGAGCCAACCACCACCATGCGTGGTGGCGGCGTGAAGACTTCGTAGAACACGGTAACGCCACTGCTGCCCGGGTCACCATTGGCTGGGTAACTGCGAACGGTGTTTTGTCCGGTTGCGAGCGAGTCAAGCGCGTCGCGCAAGACGGTCTCGTCCAGCGTGGGCTCGCCGAAGGATCCTAATGGAGTAGTCCCGAGTCGAACGACGATCTTTGCGCCGAGTGTCGGCGACGGAGCCGGCGGCGACGTCGTGGTTGCGGTCGAGACCGGTTCTTCGGGCGAGAGTTCGACCACGGTGGCGAGGACCGCAGGTTCGTCCGAGCGCAGGCACTCGCGCACTACAGCCATGGCGCCAATCATCAGTCAAGGTTTCGCATCAGTCGACCGGTTCGATGAATATTTGGATCGTGCCGCCACAGGTGAGGCCCACGGAGAACGCTTCGTCGTCTGAGTAGCCAAAGGTGCACAACTGCGCCTTTCCAGAGACCAGCACGTCGAGTGCGACCGAGACCACGGCCCCCTCGACGCAGCCGCCCGATACCGAGCCGGAGACCTCGCCTCCATCGCTCACCGCCATGGCCGCGCCCGAATCGCGCGGTCCCGATCCCGTCACGCCAACGACGCGGGCGAGGGCGACTCGGTGTCCGTCGGCCTGCCAGCGTTCGATGTCATCGAGTACCGCTCTCATGGCCACCGTCTCATCCTGCTCGCGAGGGAGCCTTCGAGCGATTCACTGTGCAAAGCCTACTGAGCAGTTCCGCTGCATTAATTAAACTGTTCCCCTTCGGCAAACTCGGTTGGTGATGGGGCGCGGTAAATGTCACAGCACGTCCCGATACTGAACGGGTGACGAGCACTCCGAGTACACCCACCACACTCACCCAGGCCTTCACCTACGCCCTCGACCCCACTCCGGCACAGGCGTCCGCACTGCGCAGCCACGTCGGCGGCTCACGCTTCGCCTACAACGCGATGCTCGGACTGGTCAAGGACAACTGGGACGAGAATCGCGCAAAGAAGGACGCGGGCCTCGAGGTTGCCAAGGACGACTACGTCAGCACCTCGCACTTCGCCCTGCTCTACCTCTGGGCCGAGCATCGCGACGTTCTCGCCCCGTGGTGGGCGGAGAACGGCTCGAGCACCTACAACGACGCGGCCCAGAGACTCTCCAAAGCGTTCACCAACTTTCGCAGAGGCCGGTCGAAGTTCCCACGCTTCAAGCGCCGGGGCCAGTCGGGATCGGTCCGGTTCACTGGACCGTCAGTTCGACTCACCGACTCGCACCACGTGCGCCTCGCGCGCATTGGCGAGGTGAAGACCTACGAGGCCACCCGCAAGCTCTACCGCCACCTCGAGCGCGGTACCGGGCGGATCGTCGCCGCAACCCTGCGCCACCGCAACGCGAAGTGGTCAATCTCCTTCACCGCCGAGGTGACCCGGCAACTACCAGCGACCCGGAACCCCGAGAGGGTGATCGGCGTCGATCTCGGGATCACCACCCTCTTCACCGGCGCCACGCCCGACGGAGAGCACGTCCTCGCGGTCGACAACCCCCGGCACCTGGTGAAGTCCGAGAGGAGTCTGGCCCACGTCCAGCGCGTCGCCTCCAGGCGTCGGGGTCCGAAGAAGGGTGTTGCGCCCTCCAATCGGTGGCGGCGTGCCCACACCCGGGTGCAGAGGGTCCACGCCCACGTCGCCAACGCGCGTAGCTACCAGATCCACCAGGTGACGACGCGCCTCGCGAAGGACTACGACGTCATCGTGGTGGAGAACCTCAACGTGAAGGGCATGGTGAAGAACCACTCCCTCGCGAAGCACATCTCTGACGCGGCGTTCTCCGAGTTCGTGCGCCAGCTCGAGTACAAGACCAAATGGTACGGATCGACGTTGGTGAAGGCCGACCGGTTCTACCCGTCATCCAAGACCTGCAGTCGCTGCGGGACAGTAAAAGCCACACTGTCCCTTGGTGAACGCACCTACGCCTGCGAAAGCTGCGGGCATCAGGTCGACCGCGACCTCAACGCGGCCACCAACCTGGCCCGATTAGGCCTGCCGGGGACACACTCCGGTACTGGACGTGGAGGGAAGGGTAGGACCGGGTCAGTTCGACCGGCACATCCCCGTGAAGCGTCAACCGAAGCGCGCACCCTGGTGGGCGGCTAGGAGATACTTCGGTCGAGACTCGGATCCGTGGCGTATTTACCGCGCCCCATCACCAACCGAGTTTGCCGAAGGGGAAACTGTTAAAGCGCACTGATTCGTGCGCCGCGCGCGCCGTTACGTGAGAGTTCGAGCTCTTAGTCCGACCGATTCTTCGCACAGGGCGAGCAGGTACTTCCTCGTGACAGTGAAGTTGTCGTGAAGGATCCGGACGCGCCGCGGGTTGGTGAAGATGGCGCTACATAGTGGGCGAGGGGGGACTTGACGTCCCTGAGGTGTCCTTTTGGACACCTCGCCACCTTCCGACTTTGACCGCGCCCTCTTGGGGCTCGGTGTAGTCATCTCGTCACTGTCGCTCTCATGTGAACGACGCGTTCACGTGAGAGTTCGTCCGTGATGTGGCGAATGCAGCGGAAAACGTGCGGGACATACGAACACTATGAAGCGTTCAGATCTGATGCCCGAGTGTGCAAAAAGCACACCGAGTGCGCTGGTTCAGAACGCGCCCACAGTACGTCTAATGACGACTGACACCGCCGCTGACTTCACCCTTCTAAAGGGCAACGCCGAGCGACACGCGCGTCTGCTCGCCGCCCGACAGCGATGATACGAGGCGGTCGGCGAAGGAGGGTAGGGCGACGACGTCCATGACCCGAGCGATCTCCGAAGGGGCTTGAAGCAGCACTCCGGCGAAGTAACGGATGTTCTCCTCGACGCTGAGGTCGAGATAGACCGCCGAGCTCTGGGCCATGTAACCGATTCGGCCGCGCAGCGTCGGCGAGCCAACGTCGAAGTTCAGAATCCGCGCCGATCCGTCGGTGATCGCCTGGACGCCGAGGAGCGAGCGCATCAGGGTGCTCTTGCCACTGCCGCTCGGCCCGAGCAGGCCGATCAGTTCTCCGGGGACTGCCCGAAACGAGATCGACTTCAAGATCTCGTTGGCCACTCGTACGACGCGGAGGCTCGCCACCTCAAGCGTCGATTGGTTGGAGTCCTCCACGGTGTTGGACACTACTGTCGGCGAGAGGCTCGAATGAGGTGTGGCGTGGTCGCGCGGGGCTTCTCAGACCGTTACTGTTTGAGGTGATTGAATGGGCGCCTTGGTCACGCGTCGAACTCTACGAACCAACTTCGCCATCAATGAGCGGCGGCCCCTCGAGAGGGATTGCCACTTCGACCTCGGTGCCGTCGCCTGGTGACGAGTGCAAGTCCAAGCGTCCACCTAGCAGAGTTGCCCGCTCGCGCATCCCGAGCAGCCCGAGGTGTTCGGGAGCGTAATTGTCCAAATCCTCGGGATTGAAGCCCTTTCCGTCGTCGGTCACGGTGAGTTTGACTTGGTCGGGTGCGAAGGTCACCACCACTTGAAGATGGGCGGCTTCAGCATGACGAAGGGTATTTCGAATGGCTTCTTGGACGATGCGGAATGCACCTAACTCGGCATTGGACGTCAGACGAATCTCGGGGCCAACGATTCTCAGTTCCGAGATTGGATCGGCCTCATCCTCGATGTCAGCCACGAGGCTCGAGAGCGCGGCCACCAGTCCTAGTTGATCGAGCGTCGGTGGGCGGAGGTCTCGTGCCAGATTTCGCAGGCGTGTGGCGCCGTTAAGTGACTGGTGATGGGCCTCTTCGAGACCTTCGGCAACAATCTCGGGAACGCCGGGCATCTGGCCGAGGCTCTCAAGGCGTCGGGCCAGGAGCAGAAAGAGTTGGAGGGGCTCGTCGTGCAGTTCACGGGCCAACCGACGATTTTGATCCTCCTCGGCCTGAACGACCAGTTGCGCATAGCGTCTTGCTCGACGACCCTCGCTGCGCTCTTCGGTTACGTCTTCGAAGATCATCTGGGTGGAAACGTCGCCGACTTCTCTTGGTAGCGACACGACGTCGAGGCGATAGTCGTGGCCGTCAGACAGATAGAGGACTCGGCCCACCTGCTCGCTGAGTGGGGCATCATTGTCCAGGATCGATGCACTCGTTTGGCCAATCGCCTCGGCGCCGAGGAGGACCTGGGCTGCGGGGTTGGCATCGGCGACGATGCCTCGTTGATCAATGACGAGGATCGGTGAGCGATTGGTCTCGAAGAGTTGGTGGTAGCGAGCCTCGATGTCGAGGGACTTGGCCATTGCCTGCTCGACTCGTACGTGAGCGAAGCGTTCGGCGTCGATTTGTCGGCCAAAGATGATGCCGACTATCGCCACGAGGGCAAGATCTACAAGATCGCCCCCCACGTGTCCTTGGTCGCTAGGCAAGAGCAGGTCGGGCAACCAGAGCAAGATTGCCCACGCGGTGGTGGCGGCGGCCCCGGCCAGGGCGTAGCGCAGCGCCGCGTAGCCCACCGGAATAATGAGCAGTGCGACGGGCAGGCCCGAGGGGAAGGCGCCCGTCTCGGTTGCGACGTGCAGGTCGAGGAGCAAGTGAAGTCCGGCGATCACCACGACCATTGCTTGAATGAGCCAAAAGCGTGCTTCGCGAACTGGCGGATGCACCGCCAAGCGAAGCACGGCCCGGGAGTCAGCTCGCGTGGTTTGCGATGTCACGGTTTTCTGGAATCACTAGTCGATGGCCTATGGCGTAGGCCACCGCTTCGGTCCTCGATTGTGCGCCTAGCTTCGCGAGCACGTTCGAGACGTGCCCTTCGACAGTGCGTAGGCCAAGCTCGAGTTCGTTGGCAATTTGTTTGTTCGATCGACCTCGTGCGAGCAGTTCGAGCACCTCGGTTTCGCGTCGGGTCAGTAGGTCGGTGCTGGCCGCATCGTTGCGCATTCGTCGCGTGAGCCGACCCGAGACGGCGCGGTCCAGTACGAACACGCCGTCGGCGACGGCTCTCACCGCATCAACTAGTTCCTTGGCCGACGCGGTCTTCAACAGGTAACCACCAACGCCGATGTCCAACGCCTCGGTGACGTACGCATAGTCGTCGTACGCGCTCACGACGAGAACGCGCATCTGGGGAAGCGACACCGCGGTCTGTCGTGCTAACTCCAATCCACTCATCCCGGGCAGGTTGACGTCGACGAGGGCCACGTCGGGCCGGAGTTCGTCGAGCAGGATGGTGGCTTCCTCGCCGGAACCGGCCTGGCCTACTACTTCGAAATCAGGGGCCTGCTTCAAGAGCTGGACAGTGCCTTCACGGACCAACGCGTGGTCGTCCACGATGAAGATCCGAACTCGAGGCTTCGCTGGCGCGTCGCCGTCACTGGTGGAGTCGGTCGTGGACGGATCATTCGCTTCTCCCGCAGGGTGCGTCGACCTATCCACGTGGCCCAGTCTGCTCCCCATACGGGTTCTGCGCCAACCCGCCGTATTATTCTTCGCGCAGTTCTACGCGGGTACCCGTAGGATCTGGGTCGGCGCCACCGTGGTATTGGGGTTCCATTTTCTTCTCTCCTGACCAACGATGGATACATGGTTCATGTGTTGGGTGTATTTTTGGCGGTGTTGTTGGCGGCCTCGTTCGTCATGCTCGCTCTATTCGTGGTTGCGGGTGTAGTCGTTTCAGTGTTGACGCTCCTACGGGCCCACCGTGAACGCCAACTCGCCGAGGAACTCGATGAGGTCTTGGTCGAGATTGTCGGACCACGAACCGGGGCGTTTGCAGGGTCTGCTCGCTCGCGCCACTCCCGGCATTAAGGAGCGCTAAGCGCTCGCTTCGACGCTCGAGTCGAGGTAGGTACCGCTCGTCTTTGCGATTCATGCGACGGCCTCGCTTGGCGTGGGCAGTTGAGTTGCTCCAGCTCAGTTGCGCCGCGCTTCTCCTCGCGGCAACGCCAGCCGCGGCCCCGGAGCGCTTTTGGGGCGAATCAGCGCGAACCCATCTGATTGAGGGGGTCATCCTCGCGAGGTCTGAGCGCCGGCCCGGAAATGAGGTGAACTGGCCAATATGGCGAAAGATCACCAAAACTGAGGGTCTTGGCGCTATCGGTACGGTTGTCGCGAGAATTGTCCCACGTAGTTGACAATCTTCGTTCCACGTGATAGTACTTATCTTAACGCGTAGTATTACGGTAGTTGGTTTAGTCGGATACTACACATTTACCGGGGGGCGGGTATGGCAATCAAGGCCGACGACCAAGCAGTTCATCTCAAGGATCCGATAGTCCAGGCCGTTCGGCTGCGCACCCAAGCGCGAGAAGGAGTAGCCGAGCGTTTCAGTGCCTCAGACGTCTCTCCGGGACTGGACATCGCGCGTTTCCCCCTCGTCGCGCGCGTGCTGCGTAACCGCAAGTTCCAGTTCCTTTTGATCCTGCCCAACCAGATCATTTTTTGGACCGTGATCTTCGTTGGCCTACTCGGTACCGCGATACCGGGGCTCAACTTTGGCGCGGCGATCACTTGGTACGTCTGGTTCTGCCTCGTGTTCGTCATGATGGTGGTCGTGGGGCGGGCGTGGTGCGCGATGTGTCCCTTCGGCGGCTTTGCGGAATGGATTCAGCGTCGCACGTTCTTCCAGCGCACCCAGAAGACCCTCGGGCTCGGGCGCAAGTTCCCTGAGCCCCTCGCGCAAATGGGCTTCGTGCTCCCGGTCGGATCATTCCTCCTGCTGACCTGGATCGAGGAGTACTTCAATATCGCCGGGCCCGGGAACCCCGCGGCCACCAGCTTCATGGTGATCGGCATCGTCGCCACCGCGCTCGCTTTCTTCCTGGTCTTTGAGCGCCGGACCTTCTGTCGCTACATCTGTCCCTTGACCTCGGTGATCGGGACCATCGGCTCCATGGGTTCGGTCGCCGGCTTTCGCACCCGTGATCGCGACAAGTGCGTCAGTTGCGAGACCAAGGACTGCATGCGCGGAGGCGCCGAGGGCTTTGGGTGTCCGTGGTACACGTGGCCGGCCAGTTCAGATTCAAACCTGTATTGCGGGCTGTGCACCGAGTGCTACAAGTCGTGCCCGGAAGACAACATCGGACTCTTTCTCCAGAAGCCGCTGACCTCGGTCGTCGCGCCGACGCGCCGACGCGCCGACGTGGCTTGGGCCCTCGTGCTTCTATGGGGGCTCGTGCTCTACCAGCAGGTCAACGTGCTGCCCATCTCCACTAATCTCGACAACTGGCTGAACGCCCATCTTGCCTTTCCCCACTACCCCGATCCAGTGGCCTACCTCGGTCTGATCGGGATCTTCGCGCTCGTCACCGCCGGTCTCGTCGGGGGCATCGCGACGCTCAGCGCTCGCCGTGACATCAACTTTGATCGCCCCGGTAACTTCGCCGACCGGGGCTCTCGATTTCGGGCCTATTTCGTCCCGGTGGCCTACGGGCTCATTCCGGTGGTTGGCGCCGACTACTTCGCCCGCCAGTTGCCGAAGTTCTTCAAGAACGCGCCCAGGGTGATTCCCTCTATTCAGCACCTCTTTGGGTCCGCTGGGACGAACTCTTCGCTCTACAACTCGCGGATCCTGTCGGACCCACGAATCATCATCGCGCAGGTGACGGTGATGGCCCTGGGCACGCTGGGTGCCCTGTGGGCGACGTGGCGCATCACGAACCGTGAGTTGGTGGGCGTGAGCCGAAACGCGCTACTCGTGCGATCCACCACCCTCGCACTGGTGGCGGTGTGCGGCGTGGTGGCGGCGCTGCTCTACGTGGCGATTCAGGCCGCGAGTTGATCGGCCATGGCCACCAGCCCTCGAGCGCAATCGAAGTTCCTGCGGGACACGAAGGAGTCACGATGACCCAGACCCTCTCCAGTGGCGTCGTCGCCGTCGGCGAACGACCCACCGTAAAGATCCTCACGGACCGCTGCGCCGGTTGTCAGGAGTGCGTCGTGCGGTGTCCAACCGGGGCGCTCTCGATGGACGCCCGGCGTTGGGTGGCGCTCGGCGACAGCGACCTGTGCGTTGGTTGCCGTCAGTGCGAGCGAACCTGCCCGTTCTCGGCCGTCGTCGTCGAAGGACCGATGCTGGTCGGTCCTCGCGTGGAGTCGTGGCCCGCCCATCCGGTCAATCTGTTGGGCGACATCACCGAGATCCGGTCGGGATTCGTCGGTTGGACTGAGGTCCTCGCCGAGGCGGATCGGTGCCTGCAATGTCCGGACCCGACCTGCGTTCGCGGTTGCCCCGCGCACAACGACATTCCTGGCTTCATCGCCGCGTTGCGAGACCGCAATCTTGAAGGCGCTCACCAGATCCTGGCCAGAACCTCGATCTTGCCCGACATCTGCTCGCGCGTATGCAATCAAGCCGCGCAGTGCGAGGGGGCGTGCAGCTGGTCGCTCGCGGGCGGTACGCCGGTCGCCATTGGTCGCCTCGAACGATTCATCGCCGACCACATGGAGGTTCCCGCACCAAGGGTCGCGTCCGAAGCCGACGAATTGTCGGTGGGCATCGTTGGTTCGGGTCCCGCCGCCGCGGCCGCCGCCTGGGACCTCCTTGAGGCGGGCGCTGCCGTCACCGTCTACGAGAAGGATGCGACTCCTGGAGGTTTGTGCGCTTGGGGGATCCCTGACTTCACCCTAAGCGAGGAGATCGCCCTGCGGCCCTGGCGCCAACTCCAGCGTGCGGGACTGGACCTGCGCTGTGGCACCGAGGTTCACCCCGCTGATCTTGACGAACTGCTCGCGGACCACGACGCGTTGATCATGGCCAATGGCGCCGGCCAGCCTCTTCGTCTCCCGGTACCTGGTGCCGACCTTGACGGAGTCATCGAAGCCACCTCCTTCTTGAAAGAAGCCAAAACGGCGCTCGAACGCGGATGCGATTCGGAGGAGTTCTGGGCGACACACGGGCTCGACGCTTTCGTTACGGGAGGTCCCGTTCCGAACGTACTGGTCCTGGGCGCGGGCAATACCGCGATGGACGTGGCGCGCACTGCGCGGCGTCTGGGCATGCGGGCAACGTGCGTCGACTGGCTCGACGAGCGTTTCGCCCTGGCGCGACCTGACGAACTAGATGAGGCCCGCTACGAAGGCGTGAGGGTGTGCTTTTCGCGCACGCTTACCGCGTTATTCGGTGAGTCGGGCCGGGTGGCGCGCGCGGAACTGGCCCGCACCGTTCAAGACCACGCGGAAAAGCTCCCTAAGGTCCTGACCGAAAACCCGGAGACGCTCGACGTGGACCTCGTAGTGATGGCCATGGGGTATCGCAATGATCCAGAGTTCGTCAAGGTACTTCCGGGCACTCCGATGCGCCGCGAGTTGACAGGCGTTGCCGATCGGCGATGGACGGCGAGCGGCATTCTGGCCAACCGGGCGTCCGCCTTCGCTAACCACAACGACGTTGGTGCGCTGGCCATGAAGCGTGAGGTGAGCCTGTGGGCGGCCGCTCTGCCGGTGGAAGATCGACTGTGGGTGGTCGGCGACGCGTTGACCGGTCCGGGCACCGTCGTTGAGGCCATGGCGCAGGGCCGTCGTGCCGCCGCCGCGGTGCTCGACGCGCGACCGGCTCGGCCCACAAGAAGCGATGGTGGGGAATCCAACAAGTCTCAGCGGGTGCTCGTGTGCTATTCGAGCGTCGGTGGAAAGACGGCTCGCGCGGCCCAGGAGATCGCCGATGGTTACGCTGCGCTCGGGATCGTCGCCCAGGTGCTGCCGATCGTCAAGGTGGGCGCTCGGGAGTTGGCGTCAGCGGACGTGTTGGTGGTGGGCAGCTGGGTGGAAGGATTCGTGGTCGCTGGTGTTGGACCGGCGAAGTCGATGCGCGCCTGGCTGAAGCAACTGCCTCGTCTCGGTGGAAAGTCCGTCGCGATCTACTGTACCTACGGCGTCTCGCCCAAAAACACCCTTCGCGCAATGCGGCGAGCCCTCGTTGAAAAGGGTGCGGTGGTGGTCGCCCAGGCGGCGTTCAGCCCCAAGGAGCTCGGCGTAAAGGGCGGGATCTTCAGCCCCCAGGCGTTCGGTGAGGAACTCGCTGGTCACGTCACCCCGAGGGTGCAGATGTACGTGCCCATCGAATAGTTCAACGGCCAATGTGAATCGAAAGGGGGATCGGATGGCAGATAGACCGGGTTACCGACGCAAGGTCGCTCGAATGTACATGAGGTTGTTCCGCCCCCTTGCACCTCGGGGACCTCGAAGTTCTAAGTTCGATCAGATGACGGCGCGGTGGTGGACGCGCATTGACGTTCTCGCCTTTCGCCACCTCGACGTCAGTCTCGGGGTGAAGGCGCTCGGAGTGGACGACGTGCTGTTGCTGCGTACCCGTGGGCATTCCAGCGGCCAGGTGCGCGAGGTGCTCGTCGCCTACGTGGAGATCGACAGAGTCCTTTACGTTTGCGCCGCGAACGGCGGCTCGGACCGGGCTCCGGCCTGGTTCACCAATCTGACGAAAGGCGGACCGGCCGAGATTGAACGTCATGGTCGACGCGAAGTGGTGGCCCCGAAAATCTTGGCGGGCGCAGAACGTGAACGAGTCTTCGAAGAGGTGTATCGGGCGTTTCCCCACATCCGTCTCTACCTGGCCCACACGAGCCGCTCGTTTCCTGTCGTGCGCCTCGGTCTGGCCGAACCTGATCACGTGGAAGTGTCGTCACACCACGAGTTCGCCATGGTAATGGCGGGCAGCGGTGACGCGAGCACGCGCTCCCATTGACAGATCTGCTAGCTCGTCGGAGATATTGGTGCCGCTGCGAAGAAGAGAATGGAAGAGCGTTCGACTGACCCGCGAGAGGCTCGCGTAACTTCAACGTTGGTCGGGCGTGTCAATGTTGTCGGACGGTCGCCCGGGCACTAAACGGGGTCAACCGCCCGTTGGTGGCTCGAGGACCGGTTCGTCGGAGATCGCGGACCGCTCCTCTTCGAGGGCGCGGGCGAGGCGCCGCAAGAGCGAACGGACCGTTGCGCGGGCGACGCGAGCGAGCAATGCTTCATCGAGCGCCTGACCCGCGCGACCGAGGGGCGGCCGGTAGTGACCCGATAGTTGCAACTCGGACCGGTCGGGATCGAGAGCGGACAAGTGAAGTTCGCCTTTGAACCGCGGGAAGAAACCCGATGGACCGGTCGCCTCCCACGTTACGGGGATGGTCAGGTTATCGTCGGCCCCCGCGGGTGCGGCGAAGTGGACGGCAACGACCTTGCCGAGCCAGCCCGGTCCGCCGGGTCCGATGCGCATCAAGACCGCCTCGTTCTCGGAATGCGCTGCCTCCACATGAGGGACGAGCCAAGAATTCTCGTCGCGCAGTCGCTTCGCAACGACTGACGCCGAGAGTTCTATCTGCACGGAGTCGCTGACCGCCACGGAGGGTCCGGGGTGGCGGTGGCCCTCGCCGGACACGCCATACGTGCCGGCCTCGATCGCTCGGTCTCGCTCGAGCAGGTCCGCCAGATTCGTCGCGGCCAGAACCGACCTCAGGGCGGTGGTGGCGGCCTTCCAGGTCTCGTGCAGCGGGCAGACTGAATCCCAACCGCACGAGTCGTCACCGAGGACGCACGTAGAAGGTGCCAAGGACCCCTCCGCCGCTTCGACGATCTCGAGCAAACTCACCTCGGCGGGCGCACGAGTTAGCGAGTAGCCGCCGTTCGTCCCGAAGAATGACTGGGCAAGGCCGGCCCGGGAGAGGTCTCCGAGAATCTGGGAGACGTACGTGCGCGGAATCTCCATCTCCACCGAGACTTGTCGCAACTTCTTTGGAACGCCCGAATCGTAACTTCTCGCAAGACAGATGGCGGACCGAACGACGTAGTCGCCTCGCTTGGAGAGGCCGAGATTCATGACGCTAGTTTAGCGGTCACCTTGACGTTGGGCTTCAAAGTACGGGATTGACTCGGGGCTAGGGATTGGAACTCGCCTGGTCGCCGGGCGGGCGTTAGCTCGCACTCGAGAAGAGGTGAGACTACCAACCATCCGGCGGGTACCTTAAGAAGGTGACCCAGCCACGTGACATCGTTTCTACGGAGCGGGTGATACAGGCGCCGGCGCCATTGATCTTTGACGTACTTGCTGACCCTCGTCGACACCCCGACTTCGACGGCTCCGGATCGGTGAAGAAGGTTCGGTCCGATGCGCCAGCCCGGCTTTCTGAGGGAGCCACATTCGCCATGGAGATGAAACGCGGTGTGCACTACGGGATGATGAACACCGTTGTTGAGTTCGAAGAAGGCCGGACAATTGCTTGGGCCCCCAAACTGGCCAGCGGGAGGGGCGCCCGATTTTTCGGCCGGATCTGGCGTTACGAACTTGAACCCGTTGACGAAGGCACGCTCGTACGCGAGACGTGGGACTTCTCACAAGAATCGCTTCGCTTTCTCTTACGGTACGTCTACTCCACTCGGTTTCGCAGGGACATGGTGAAGTCGCTTCGATTGCTAGACGGCCTCGTTACGCAGTAGTCCTGAGCGATCGAGCGTTTCGAATACGGTCAGTGGCAATCGTTGGTCGCAATTTGCGACGCAGGGCTAACCGGAGGCCAGAACTGTTGAACTTGTGCCGTGATGAGGAACGCCGATGAACGGATTCGTCGGTTTCCGTCGAGCACCAGTGCGAGCGGAAGGCGGAGCAATAGAGTTGTCGGTGTGACTACGTCGAGCTTGGCTTGGGGGTCGTTGACGGCCACGTTTGCGTTTTCGCGGGTGAGGCGTTCGTGGGCGAGGGGGTGTGGGCGAGCGGGCACTAATCCACCCTCAAGCGTCCTTTTGGACGCTTCACCACTTTCCGACGACTGCCGCAGCCAATTGGGGTGTGGTGTAGTCATGGGTTCAACGTAGCTCTGGGCTCGGACCGACGCAGCATGAGTGATCGCGTGTGCACAGATTTGCGGCACAAGCACGGTAAACGCCACCTCGGGGCAGAGGTGTCACGCCCGTGCTCAGACGTGGCGGCGAACGCGTAACTCGATGGCATCCATATTCTACGAGAGTTACAAGATTCCCAAGTCGTGAAGCGCCACGGCCGCGAAGTCACCAAGTGTTGCGCTCACCCCTTGAACTCGTCGGGCCTGCGTCTCGCTGGGAGTGAATCAGCGCACAATTCAAGTTGGCAACGACGCCGCGCAACTCGACAGTGACGCCACAATCCTCTTGAGGGTACCTTCGCGCAGCGTCTTCCAACGATTCGCCGCTTCGGACCGCGCCACCAAGACATGACCAGGGACCATCGTTCGAGGAACTCGCAAGGAGAACTCGATCGTCACCGTCTCGAATGACCGTCACCACACTCGCAATCTCCTCAAGGAAGCCTGAATTCGACTCGGCATCAGATGTACTGTTCATGTCGCCTCCCTGAATGGTTCCACTGACCGCCGGTCGCATCAAACCTATATTTTTTGGTGGACGAGGAGGACTAATCCACCGTAAGTCCTTTTTGACACCTCACCAGTTCCCGATGACGGCCGCGCCACGTCAGCCCGTGGCGTCATCGTGTCGCAAAGGTCCTTCTGATCCGGTGACCGATTCGGTCCTCGCCGGTCACGCGCGCGCTGTCACCCGGAGCCGCTTCAACTCAGCCGACAAGAAGACCAACAACGCCAATGTCGCGCATCCGGCGGCGAAGGAAAAAGTTGCCCAAGCGCCAATAATTGACCAGAGTATTCCTCCAATTATTGAGGCCGATACCAGACCAATGCTGATGATGGTTTGCAGGAGGCCATAGACGCCAGCAGCCTCACTGTCATTAGTTATGAATCCTCCCACCAACGCCCTCGACACGCTGTCGGTCAACGCGATGTAAAGGCCGTAGACCGAAAATAGAATCCACACACCAATCGCCGACTTGTTGATGGCGAAACCAACATAGACAAGGATATAAATAATGACGCCCGCTAGGTAGACGCGTTTCGGGCCGATCCGGTCCGCCAAACTTCCAGCGGGTGTCGATGCCGCACTGTAGACGAAGTTGTAGGCGGCGTAGGCAAGAATTGTCAAAGAGAGACTCAGTCCGACACTCTTTGAACGCAGGATTAGAAAACTATCCGAACTATTGCCGAGCGCAAACAACCCACTGGCGAGCAAGAAGGTCTTCAATTCCCGAGGCAGGGTCCGGAAGTTCAGTTTCGGAGCTGATGAGGCGCTGGTGGTTGCCGTGCCGTTTCCTTCCTTGGTCGTTGGCTTCTGTTTTTTGGAAGGGGCATCTCTCACGAATGAGACCATCAGGACACCAATGATCGAAGGTATGACGGCGATGTACAGGACGGTTCGTATGTCGTTACCGAACGCTTGGAGCAACGCTAGGGCGATCAAGGGCCCGACGACCGCGCCGGCGCTGTCCAAACTCTGCTGGACTCCAAACACCAAGCCACGGTTCGTAGGACTAGAAGCATCGAGTAATAAGGCATCTCTGGCGCCAATACGGATGCCCTTGCCGAATTTATCCAAGACCCTTCCCACGAATACGAGGCCCCAAGTGCGCGATAACGCGATGACAACTTTCGACACAGTGGAGGCCAGATAACCGTAGAAGACAAATGGCTTACGTTTACCTAATCGATCCGACCAGCGTCCAAAGATGGTCTTGAAAAGAGCGGCACTTCCTTCTGCGACGCCGTCAATCAGACCGAGAACGGCCACGGGAGCGCCCAGCACTTGTGTGATGAAGATGGGCAACACGGGGTAGAGCATTTCGCTCGCCATGTCGTTGAAAAAACTTACGATCCCCAGTACCCAAACTGAGCTCGGCAGTCTTTTCATGCAACCACCCTTCCCTGTTCTGGCCTCTGTTTAGCCGTCCTGGATGCTGCGTGCTGGTCCCGGATAACACAGGGACGACAGCACCAAGTATTCCATCTCGATGTTCGCGTCATCTCTGACCAAGGTGAAATGCCGTGACATTTCACGTTTGATCCGACGCGTGAGTGCCAAGCCCGGGGAAGAAGTACTATCTGAGGGTTCGTTTGTCCCAGAAACTCTGCAACATCACATTCGTGGGCGAGGGGGGACTTGCCCACCCTCAGGCGTCCTTTTGGACGCCTCACGACTTTCCGACGACTGCCGCACCCTGTTGGGGTGTGGTGTAGTCATTGTGCCAATGTAACTCTGGCGCGACCACGGCGCCAGTTTGAAATTGCGAACCTCGGCGAACCCCGAGGCTAAAACTTCGTTGCTCTTTCAGTTTGCGAAAACAGCGGCGTAAATCAAAGACGCGAACGCGAATTAACTCACACATTGGCGAGATGGCCCGCAGTTGGTCAACCCCCAATGTGTCGCAGGGCTCCAAAGATCTGCGAAACTCAAAGGTGTCGAGTGTCGTCACCAACTTGGAGCCAGAATGTCCTGCCTTTCTTTTCGATTGATATTTCGATGTGAGGGTGCC
>CABDZN010000071.1_pt1 | contig 17978 bp, 13 predicted proteins | sample 3132191 | NCBI WGS metagenome assembly CABDZN01 (sample SAMEA5534340, study PRJEB31848) | metagenome | biome: tundra; feature: field; material: soil | place: USA | collected 2013-05 | depth 0.45 m | reverse complement strand
GACCGATCTTCTTGTAGAGCGCGTCGACGTCGACGCTGGCTTCAGCTCTCGTGTGCTTACCCTCGAAGACGCCCGGCGCCAACTCCAGCAGTTAGTTCTTCCACTGGGTGATCTGGGTCGGATGCACGTCGTAGATCTGGGCCAACTCGGCCACGGACTTGTCACCCTTCAGCGCTTCGAGAGCGACCTTGGCCTTGAAGTCGGGCTTGAACTTGTTTCTTCTTCCTTGCACGTGCACCTCCAGGATGCGTCAGTGCTCATCTTAAGAAACTGTCCAATTTCCGGGGTCCACTTCAGTCTTCCTCTTAGCACACGACCGAAGAGGTTCCATCGCTTGGACAGCCTGGTCGACTTCCTAAGAATTCAATTTGTTTTCACGAACTCAGTCGAGGTCAGTCCGACTCCGGACCTGCAGCTATAACCTCAACCTCCACTTTCTTTCTGAGGCGTCCGGCAAGTGAAGGAAGGTCGTAGTTACGAGTCGTGGCCGAACCACTTTTGAAACGCCGCCAGCGACAAGGGTGTGCGAGATCCAAGTGGCAAATAGGGTCGAATTATCACGTTCGCGTCGAAATACGTTTCGAAGGCGAAGTCCCCACTGGCGACAGTCGATCCGATACCGTCGATGTACCCGGGATCGTCCCCGGCGGGAGTCGGCGCCAGCCCCCATTCAGGAAGGCTCATAGGTTTTCCTTGTGCGGTCGCGAACGCCTCGAAGTGTGCGAGCCCAGCAGGCTCGTTAGCGAGTTGCGCAAAGGTAACCGGCCTACTGAACAAGCACGATGCGTCAAAGAGGTCGAGACCCAAAATATCGACGTACGCGTTACCGGGGTAGAAGTTCGCGAACGGGATATTTTTCTTACACGCGTTCGGGTTCCAATCAATGAGGAAGTGCCCTCCGGGCGCTTTACGCAGCGCAGTTACTTCGTTGGCAAAGCACGTCGCCCACAGATGCTGTTCAACGGTTGTTGTCCCAATAAAGTCAGCCTCCCAGACGCCGTTCATTTCCGCGCCGAGACGAAGCACCGAATTCTCTAGGCCGGCGGCAACGAGGTTCGTGCCGAGTTGAGTTGCGTAGGAGTTGAAGTCTCCGGCCGCACACGACTGCTCCCAACTCAACGGGTCACTTACATTTTTGAGGCTGTTGGGAATCAAGTCCACTTGCAACACGAGTTGGCGACTTTGCGGATCCTGTGCAACCCACGAGCTGTACCCGTACTGCGCCTGGGTGACCCACGGATGTACCCACGCGGTCCACGTCGGCGCCGTAGTCAAATACGCCGAGATGCACGACACAGAAGTATCCGTTTTGGCATCGAAACTGGTAATTGCGGATTCAAGGGCTCTAAGCCCAGTATCGGTGAAATTTGGCTCGAGACATTCACTTCGCGATGGACCCTTCGTGATGAGCCCTTTCGGTGCACCAGGAGTTGACGGTACCGTGGTCGTTGTCGCGGCGGTCCTAGTAGGTCCTCCCGATGGAGCGAACGCTGGATCTGCTGCGACCACCATTACAGTGACCGAAGCGGAGACGAGCGCGACTATCGCGACGCGCCTCAGCCAGGCGGGTATCTTCGTCATTAGCCGTCGCCTGTATTTGAACATACTTCCTATAACTTAGTGATGGTGATGAGAGTCAACGTGCTGCAAATTACATATGCAGTTCTAACCCTTGGTCAATCTCCAATAACATTAAGGAACTGAAAGTTTACAACCAAACCAACTCCGGCGTTTAGGCGTGACGGTAACTCGCTACAAAAACCCAAAACGCCTTCGGGTCGCCGAACGCTATCTGCTCCATCAATCGTGCTGAATACTTTAGAGATTCATGTGAACGACTCCCCCGCAAGCGATAGCGATGCGCTCCTCTTCACCTCCAGGTCTGTTGCACCACCTTCGGCTGCCAGTCTTCAGTCGTCATCGTCAAGAGCTCGCGCGAGCATTGAACGTCTCGTTCTGCACTTGCACGACCTTCGCCACACTGGCTTAATCCTCGCTTGTCAACGCGCATCCAAAACAGCCACACCCGCACATCGAAGGTGTCACAAGGGGAACGGCGTCGCGATCGCTGTAGCGTTCGCCCGACGAAACTCTCAGCAGCGGCATCCCGCGACTTAGTGCATCGGGTGTTGCGGGAACAGAAATTTTGTCGTCTTTCCTTCCTAGATACTCACATCTGTCGCGTCGCGTTCGCGGAAATTTCGCAGATGCTTCAAGATTCAGACACCGGCGTTAATTACTGAACAATTCACAGATAGTGCGCACACCGGCGAGCGCTTTTGGTGAATGATACCGTCGTACATCCGGATTCTCGGAGTCGCTTCTCAGCGCACCGCTGAGGTGGTTCACCCAACAAGCCCTTGCGGGTCGGCTCACGACCAATTTCCTCCCGCGCGCCGTCGCGCGCGCCTGTCTCGAATGTTCGCGCGATGTTGGGACCTCCTTCGATCTACGGCGTGATCCTGGCGAAGTTCCCCTGGGGAGTCGAGTTGTCGATCCGGCCCGATGACGGCGGGCGCGGCGCTCACTGTTCCGAAGAGTGTCACCCGCGGTCTCTCCAGCGAGGAGCCCGTGGCCTTCGTGGTGCAGCACTCTCCATGCCCCCCCCCCAACTGGCGGGTCCACTCGGCCTTCCGCGTCACTGGGACGCCTAAGGTGTGCCACAGCAACTAGGTAAGCGTCACGGTGACGACACCATTTTTCGTCTGGCTCGTCCCCGACGAGCCCGCAGCGCCGTCGGCCGTCGTGACGACTCCACATCCAAGCAGTGACGCGATCAGCAGGCCGACGCTCCACATTGATATCCCCTCACGCGCATTGATCTCAATCTTCTACCAACGCGTCAATCACGTGGTCGCACTTGCACGGGACGACCCCACAGAATCCCTAGCGAGAGCGTGAGTCCGAATTTGAATCACGCGGCGAGTGCACTCCGCCCTAGTCTCGCCGCACCAGTCGAAGGGTTCCAAGGATTTATGGCGAGCCAAGGCGGTGCACAGGTTTTCGGACCGGGGGCATGGCCTCATGCTCTCGACGCACTTCAACAGACGTTGCCTCTCGGGGCGAAAATGATGCGGGTCGCTCGTCTGTCTAGTTCTTCTTCTTCTTCTTTTTCTTCTTCTTGTGGCCAGAGTTCTTCTCACGGCTCTCAGATTTTGGTGTCTTCAGAGCGAAGGGAGAAAGCTCAAAGACGACCGATCCGACATTCGCTGGCTCTTCCGCATGGGCTTCTCGTCCCAGCCGCACCGTTTGCTCTTCTCGGACTTCTGACGACTCCAGCAATTCCTCCGACTCTTGAGGTTTCTCCGACTCTGCCACGCCCGACACTTCCGGCGTTACGACGGTCGATATCGACTCGAGTACTTTCGGAGGTATCGTGAGCCTCTCGTACGACGTTCCAGCCTGCGCCCGAGCAGGGACTTCGATCACCGAGGGTGATTCCTCGGAGCTCTTCGTTTCTTCACTTCCGTCCTGAGGATTCGACATGACACGCTCCAACGAGGAACGTACGGCGGCCACGCAGGTCGCGCCGTAGAGGGCCAGGAGCTCCTCGATGGAAATGTCCAAGAACCCGGCGAGAGTTGGAAAGACGTCGACGGACGGGCGCTGGGCGTCCCGCTCGTAGGAACTGTACGTTGTACGGCTCATGCCAATCTTGTCGGCGGCCTGTCCCTTCGCGAGCCCGAGCACGCGGCGCTTCTCCATCAGGGCGCTTCCAATTGTCGCCGCGCTCAAGCGTTCACCTCTCTCCGCACGCTTAACGTAGGATCTGCGGTGCGCGATATCTCAAAGGCGATACTAGGTCGGAGCGTCCCAAGGAATCCTCAGAAAATCCCAGCCTACGAAAGCCTCCGCTGGTACCCCTTCGCCGTAGCTCAGTCACCTGGGAAAAGTGACGCCGACACCACCCAGAGGGCCTCTCGCCACGGTCAGGATCGCGTGTTCTCCCTCGGCCTAGCCGCGTACGTCGTCCTCGCGATCGCAGCCTTCTCGCCCGCGCCGTCGTGGGATACGTCACGGCTGGCCTCCACGCCCTTTGGCACGTACGGCTTCGGCGAGCACGCCAGCTCTACCCCTGACGGTCAACTACTGGTGTGGCCGAACACCGCGCGAGAATGCCGCGCGAGGCAGGATCAGCTCGAATCAATCTTATGGGCCGCCCAAGCGTCGCTCACGATGACTTCGAGGTCCGAGCGCTCAAGTTGCCAACCCAGGAGTTCGCGAGCGCGCTCGTTGCTCGCGATCGCCGCCGCTGGATCTCCGGGACGGCGCTCGGTGAAGCGAACTTCGAAGTCGACACCGGTAACTCGTTGCACGGTTTCGACGACCTGGCGATTCGAGTAGCCGACGCCAGAACCGAGATTGAGGATGAGCTCGGAGTGAACGTCGAGGGCGGAGATTGCCAGCACGTGGGCTTGAGCGAGGTCGCTCACGTGGATGTAGTCACGAATACACGTTCCGTCGGGCGTCGGATAGTCGTCGCCGTAGATGTCGAGATGGCCTCGATGACCAGCGGCAACGTCCAACGCTATGGGAATGAGGTGAATCTCTGGCCGATGGCGTTCGGGGTGCGCAATCGTCCCCCCCGCGGCATTGAAGTAACGCAACACCGCAGCACGCAAGCGCCCGCACGCCACAAGCCAGTGCAGTCCTTCTTCCACCATCCGCTTGGACTGTCCGTAGGGACTATGGGGCTGAATCGGTCGACCTTCATCGATGGGCATCTCGACCTGATCGCCGTACACCGCGCAGGACGACGAAAAGACGAATCGCTCGACTCCGGACTCCACGAGCGCGTCGAGTAGTCGAAAAGTGGAGGCCACGTTGTTGGCGAAGAACACCTCGGGGTACTTCATCGACTCACCGGGTTCGATCCGGGCGGCAAAGTGGACGCAGGCGTCAAATGATCCCAGCGAGCGAACGAGTTCCCCGTCGCCGCAGTCGCCCTCGACGAACGTGGCTTTGACCGGCACGTTCTCCACCCGGCCCGTGATGAGACTATCGAGCGCCACCACCTCGTGACCCTCCGTCAACAAGAGTTCAGCAGTCGTTGAGCCAATAAAGCCGGCGGCCCCGGTGACGAGAACCCTCACGAGAAGAGGCTCACGTTGCCCGGGGAGTTGTCCTCATAACGGGTCTCGTTCTCAATGACCATGGTCAGATTGATCACCCGAGGAATGTAACACGGGTTTGGTTTATGAAGAAACTGCCAACGTCCGGGTCGGTAAATCTTCGTGGTGGGCGTGAGAGCGGTCACTAACGCATGGGTACCCCAGACCACGTGGAGCGATGACGCGAACACGTGACCGGTCGAGTGTTCTGGGCCCCGATTAGCGGTTTACACCACGTTCGTGAGCAACGTTGGCGCAACGCCGTCGCTTCGACGAGGAACCTTCATGGTCGCGTCCGTTGAGCCTGAACGGGGAACGCCGCACTCTAGAATTGACATCGAACTGGTAGCGTCACCTCCGAGGTGTGTGAAACGGATGCGGTTCTCGCTTAACTGTTGAGGGCTTTAAGGAAGCGGTACGTCATGGAAAGAGAACCGGCTGATGCGGACGCCGAGAAGGCTTCCCGCGACCTGGCGCTCGAACTGGCCGAGGCGATCGAGCACGAACAGTTTTTCCTGGTGTACCAACCGACGATTGACCTACAGACCAACGCCTTCGCGGGCGTCGAAGCCCTCATTCGCTGGCGACACCCGATTCTCGGCGACCTTAGTCCCGACAGCTTCATTGACGAGCTCGAGGCGAGTGGTCAGATTGTGCCCGTGGGACGCTGGGCTCTCAACACCGCCTGCGCCCAGGGTGCGGCTTGGCACGACAGGGGTTACCGGTTCAACGTCTCGGTGAACGTGTCAAAGCGACAGTTCGACTTGACGCAGTTCTTTCAAGACGTGGCGGACGCGCTCTCGTCCAGCCGGTTTGATCCCTCGCTCCTGGTCTTGGAGTTTGCCCAGGAGACGCTCCTGGGCGACCGAGAGGTGGCCGCGGCTCGCCTCGAACAACTAAAGACCCTCGGCGTACGATTCGCGGTCGACGACTTCGAACCGGGAACGTCGGCCATGGACGAGCTCGAGCAGTTTCCGATTGATATCGTGAAACTCGACCGGGAGTTCATCGCCGGGCTTTCGGCCTCTTCCGAGGCGGCGTCGCTCGTTCACGGATTGGTGAAGCGCAGCGAAAAACGCCATCTGCAAGTCATCGCGTCGGGGATCGAGGACTCCGAGCAACGTCAGCGCCTACAACACGAAAATGTTCACGTCGGACAGGGATTCCTCTTCTCGAAGCCCCACGAGGCCGAAGAGATCGACCGTTACCTCGAAGATTTCGCAATTTTCTCTGGAAAGCCCCTCTAAGCCCGCGTGACGCACCGTCCAGGAGAGTGACTGACGTGGCCCGGGAACGTGAGAAGGTCAAGAGTCGAAAGAAAAGCAGCGCCAAAGAGGGCGACGCTTCTTTCGTCGATCAAGACACCCGGGACTCCGTTCGCAGTACCCAGCGGATCGCGAGCCAGCTTCACCAACTCATCGCGACGTCGATCACCGTGGCGAGCATGCGCGACGAGCACGACATCTTGAAGAACTTGGCGGGCAGCACGCGGCGAGTCTTTGACGCCGACCTGGCCGTACTTTCACTCGAGTCAGGGTCGATGGCGCCGCTTCGAGGAGTGGCCCCACGTGGCCGGCTAGCGATCTGCGTCGGCCCGGACGAGTTCGCGGCCGTGGGCGACGTGCCAGGTTCTCGGGGCACCTTCGTGCCGTGGAGCGAAGGTGACTGGCTCGTCGCCCCCGTGCTCGAGCGACGAGACCAGGCGCTTGGCGTCTTGGCTGTTCGAAGAGACGGCGGCGAGTTCCTCGATGAAGATAGAGAAGTCCTGACGTTGATCGCCCAAATGGCCGCCACGGCCCTCAGCGCCACGGAACTCAGTCGAGAGATTCAAAGCAGTGAAACTCGACTGCGAATTCTTGTGGACACGGCGCCCGCGGGCATCGTGGAGGTCGACCTCGAAGGGCGGGTCCGATGGTGGAATCGCGCCGCGAGCAAGATATTCGCCTGGTCCCAGTTCGAGGCGGCTTCCGGGCACGAGCCTCGCTTCCCCGACGCGGCGTCCGGCGAGCTCGCGGCCCTGTGGTCAGAGGTTCGTGACGGTGCGGGGTCGAGTGGGCGCGACCTGATCGACGTTGAGATCAAGGGAAGGCGCCGCGACCTCACGGCGTCGGCGGCTCTTCTGCCGTCGCCCGATGACCAGGCGACGAGCATCTTGATGCTGGTCGATGACGTGACCGACCACCGACAACTAAAAGCGGAAGTGCACCACGCCCAACAGATGGAGATACGTGGACGGGTGGCGAGCAACGTGGCCCACGACTTCAACAATCTGTTGACGTTGATCTCCGGCTACGCCGAAATCCTCGCGAAGGACCTGGACTCCGATGTTCGCTCGCTCGAAATGGTCAAGGATATTCAGGCGACGGCTTCACGGGCGTCGATGCTGACGGCTCAGTTGCAAACCATCGGTCGAACGCACTCGCTCGAACCCGTCGTGCTCGATCCCATCGCGGCTCTGCAGTCGAACGCCGAAGTTTTCGAACGTATCGTGGGCGTGGACATTGAATCACAGTGGTCGCTCAACTCCAACGCCGGCACCATCCGAGTGGACGCCGGTCAATTTGAACAGATGATGCTCAATCTCGCCATCAACGCACGAGACGCCATGCCCTCGGGGGGCCAGCTACTCGTCACCGTCGACGACACGACGATCGACCGTGCACGGGCCGACGAGTTGAACCTCGCCGAAAGTGATTACGTCGCTATCAGCGTCGCCGACACGGGGGTGGGGATGGACGAAGAGACCCGTCAACACTGCTTCGATCCCTTCTTCACGACGAAGGGTCCCTTTAAGGGAACGGGTCTGGGACTCGCGGCGGCTCGTCGGCTCGTCGAAGGTAGCGGCGGGGCTATCTCTTGTCAGAGTGAACTCGGCGTCGGGACCACGTTCGAGATACTTTTCCCCACCAATCACGAGCTCGTCGTCGACGAGCCCTCGGCGCCCGAGGGTCAGCGACCACGTGGATCCGCGACGGTGTTGGTGGCTGAAGACGATGGGGGCTTGCGCCGACTCATGGTCCAGGTCCTCAGTCGAAACGGTTACGACGTACTGGCCGTAGAAACGGGTGAACAGGCGATGGAAGTTGTTGAAGGCTTCGACGGCACGATCGACCTTCTCGTGAGTGACGTGGAGATGTCAGAACTCTCGGGACCTGAGCTGGCCGCCTGGCTACAGCGAACGAATCCGGCTCTGAGGATTTTGCTGACGTCGGGGACCGCCGAATCGACGGTGTTGAACGGCTTACTACCCGGAACGAGTGCGTTTCTCGCTAAACCCTTTCGCCCGAGCGCCCTCATCGACCAAGTTCACGACCTGCTTTCTCGTCGTTAGGAACCTCCAATGAATCGTCGACGTCACTTGGTCGCGTGACGACGCGCCCTCGAGATCGCTCTGGTGAACGAGCGGTCGCAACGGGACTGCTCGTTGGGTGAAACTCTACGCTTGGTTCACGGCTTGGTTCACGGTTTGGTTCATTGCCTGGGGTTCGAAACGATATCCCACGCCCCGCACGGTCTTTATCCAGAGAGGGTGATCGGCGTCGATCTCGATTTTGGCGCGCAATCGGCGGATGTGTTCGGTCACCGTGGCCTCATTTTGCCACTCGCTCGACGACGACCACACGTGCTCTAGTAGCTGAGGGCGCGAGTACACCTGGCGCGGAGACGACGCCATGAAACTGAGGAGAGCGAACTCCTTGGAGGTGAGATCCAGTAGCTCTCCGGCGAGCCTCACTTCGTGTGTGCTGTCGTTGATCTGGAGATCACCGAAGACGATGTTGGGCGCGTCGATTTGATGCTGCAACGTGTTGATGCCCGAACGACGTAGGACTGACTCGATTCGTGCAGAAACCTCGCCGAGGGAGAAAGGCTTCACGATGTAGTCGTCGGCTCCCAACTTGAGCCCGGCGATTCGTTCAGTCTCGAGACCCCGTCCCGTCAAAAAGATGGTGGGCACGTCGCTGATCAGGCGCAGCTCGCGTAGCACCTCGCGACCATCTTCATTGCCAAGGACAATGTCCAAAATGACCAGATCGGGATCTAAGGAAGAGGCCGCACTGAGAGCGCCGGCCCCATTCGACGAGACGGCCACGTCGTATCCCTCGCCCGAGAGGAACGTGTCGAGCAGCTTGGTGATCTCGTTATCGTCGTCAACGACGAGAATCTTCGTCACTTTTGACCAGTCTGATCGCGTTGGGACTCCTGTGGTCCCGGCGAGTTTAAGGTGCACGAGTCGAAGTGGCGGGGACCCGTGAACACTGCACGACGAGTAAGAGTCCGCATAGAGTCCATCTTAGGAAGGTCGGTCATGGAATTTGGACGATGTTGGTCAAGAATTGCGATTTCTCGTTCACTATTGCCCCAGTTTCGCTCGCTCTTCACTCCAGGAAGACAGTTTTTAGAGGCGAAGAGAGCGCCACCCGGCGAAGTGCCGGCGAGTCGGGTACCGGATTAGGGCCGGTACCAACGTCGAGCCGACACGGGAAATCTGACTATTGGAAACTCGGAGCTTTGGTGAGGAATCGGTTCAACGCGTCAAGGGTGGCCATGGCGGCCGCGGCGACGTCGTCGTCGGACTTGGCGACGCCGAACATGTCCGCGCCTTCAGAGAACGGGCGAAGCGTGACGATGACCGGCCAGCCTCGGACGGTGGCGACGCTCATCACGGTCAAGAGATAGAAGGGAATGTTGTACCCGAGTTCACGCAGCGCGGCGAGGGTGGCCTCGGCGCCTCCGAAGAGCTGGCCGCTGCCGGCCCGACCAACGCCCATTCGTCCGGAGTAGGAAAGCTCGACCTCGCACGACCCGTTCTCCGGGTTGAAGTCGGTGCGAACCAGAGCCACGCGCACGGCTTGAATCTCTCGGGGCGAAATGGCCTTGCTCGCGTCTTCGACGATGACGGTGGCCTCGGTGTAGTACAGGTTGACGATCTGGGTCGCCATGACGCGAACGGCACTGGGGTCTTGGCCCGTCACGACGAGGGTCACCGCGTCCACGTCACCGTTGTCGCGGTGACGAATATCGACGTTCAAAACGCCCGACAGGGATCGAAGTTCGAGTTCGAAATCTTCTTCAGTTGGAGACATCATCGGTGATTCAAACCCTTCTTCTCGTAGAGTCGGGCGTCGGCGATACGGAATAACTCGGCGGGGTCAGTTGAGTCGCGAGGCGATGACGCGGTGCCAATGGTGAAGCCTACATGTTCGCGCGCGGAGCCCAAGTGGCTGCGGAGCCGGTCGGTAAAACCGGAAGAATCGTGCCCGTCGGCGTTCGAGAGAATGACCGCGAACTCGTCGCCGCCAATGCGAGCGGCGAGGTCACCACTACGCACTGAGCGGCGCATCGCGAGGCCGAACTGGCGTAGAAGATCGTCACCGAAGGCGTGACCCAGGGTGTCGTTCACCGCCTTAAATCCGTCGAGGTCCGCGAGGACCAGCGTGAACGCCCAGCCGTAGCGCGCGCTGCGCACGGTGGCGGCCTGCAGCGCACTGTCGAAGGTTCGCCGATTGGCAATATTGGTCAGCGGGTCGTGGGCTGCGCTAAAGCGGGCCAGGTGCAAGGAAAGCGCGAGTTGACACGCGGTACGCATGGCGTCGCGTTCAACGAGGGGCACGATATCGGGTTCGCAGTACACGCCCGGAGCCGTCCCGAGCCGCGACGCCATCTCGACGCTGACGCCGGCGCCGCCGGCGCGAAACATCTGCGCGCCAAAGGATTCGTGCACGAGAATAACGACGGCGTCACTGAGCGCGTAGCGCTCGACTAAGAGGTCGAGCACCGAGTAGATAAAGCCAATGCCTAACTCGCTGACCGAGAGCTCGTCGAGCATCGTTTGAAAGAGCCAGGGCTCATAAGGTTGACTGGCGCTTTCGGGTTCGTCCGACGCTCTTTCCATGAATGGGCTCACGACTTCGTGCTCGCCAATCCGAGCGCCGTTTCGTCGGTGGGGTGCAGCAACGAGAGGGGCACCCGCCCCGCGGTGAGCATTGGTTTCAGAGCGCCGGCTTCGACCGGGCGAGAGATGAGATATCCCTGACCCCGGTGGCACCCGAGGACGAGGAGCTCGTCGATGATGGCACTGTGTTCGATGCCCTCCGCGGTGACGCCCAGGTTGAGCGCGCCGCCCAGGCGAATAATCGACTCGACAATGGCGCGGTCGTAGGCGTCGCTGGTGATGCCTTCGACAAAGCTCATGTCCAGCTTCAAGAGGTCCACCGGCAAGTGCTTCAGCTCGGTCATCGACGCGAATCCCGTACCAAAGTCGTCGATGGCGATCTCGACGCCCATTTCGCGGAACCCGCGCAAGATGTTCGCTGTCTTCTCCGGCTCTTCCACCACGGCGTACTCGGTGATCTCAATGCAGAGACGATCGCCCGGGATGTCGTTGACGTGTAGGCAGTTCTCCACAAACTCCACGAGGTCCGTCGCCGCGAACTCGGCCGGTGACATGTTGACTCGGACAATGAGTTCGAGATTGGGGAACTCTTTGCGCCAAGCCGCCAGTTGGCGGCACGCCTCGGCGAAGACCCATCGGCCAATGGTGAGTACGAGTCCGGTCTCTTCGGCCACGGTGATGAACTCCGCCGCGTTCATGAGACCGCGCGTCGGATGTTGCCAGCGTACGAGCGCTTCGACGGAGAGCAGTTCACCGCTGCGGATGTCCACCTCGGGCTGGTAGTGCAAGCGCAGTTCGCCCTGATCGAGCGCGTCGCGAAGCATGATTTCCATTCGAGAACGTTCGTCGAGCGTAGCGCGCATGTCCTCGTCGTGCAGCACCGCCTTGTTGCGTCCACGAGCCTTGGCGACGTACATGGCACCATCGGCACAGGCGAGCACGTCCGAATCGCTCTGATCGGAGCGGGCCGCCGCGATGGCGATTCCGATACTCGCGGTGTGGCTGAACTGCTGACCACCGAGGTCCACCGGGGCGGCCACCAGTTCGAGGAGGCGATAGGCGCTGGCGAGCACCTCCATGGCGCTGTGGGCCTCGTCGAGCAGGACCACGAACTCGTCGCCCCCGAGTCGAGCGCAGTAGTCGTTGACGCGAATACTGGTGCGAATTCGATCGGCGATCGTGATGAGCAGTCGGTCACCGTTGGCGTGACCTAGGAAGTCGTTCAAGACCTTGAACCGGTCCAGGTCAATGATCATGACGGCGGTGTCGCGGTTCGCGTCTCGACGAATCTTCAACTCACGCAGCAGTGCTCGTCGATTCGGCAGGTCGGTGAGGTCGTCGTGGTGCGCGATGTACCCCGTGCGCTCTTCCGCGTCGATTCGGGCCTGCAACTGCACCAGCATTGACGCCACGGCCTGCAGGGCGTTGATCTCCGCGGGCACCCACTTTCGCAGTTCGAAGTGGATAAAGCCAAGGACTCCCCAGGTGGAATCGCCGAGTAGTAAGGGCACGGCGGCCCCGGCAAACAGGGTTTCGCCCGATCCCTTTTCGACACGATCCAAGAACTCTTCGGTGGCGTCCTCGACGCCGGGTAGGTACGGTTCGCGGAGGTCCTTCGTGGCCATGAAGATCGGGTCGGCGTCGAATCGCACTTCGCCCAGTGGATCGGGCCCGGTGAAGTCGTCGCGAATCGGCCACTCCGCTTCGAGGATGCTGAGACCTCGCACGTGGTCGTTGCGCCGAAGGAACGCCACGTCGGAGTTGAGAAACTCCGCCAGAACGCGGGTGGTCCAGCCGAGGACTTCGGTGCGAGTCTCGGCCGTGGTGGACATGAGTCGCTCCGCCACTTGGCTCACGAGTTCGTCCAATCGCCGCTGATGAAGAAGGGCACCTTCTCGCGTCGTCTGCGTGGCCACTTTTCCGAACAGCCCGCCGAAGGCTCGCGCGGTGGAGACCTCTCGCTGAGACCACACTCGGCCGTGGCGCGCGACGATGAGGGCGCCGACGATGCTGCCGTTGAGGAGTTCGATTGGCTCAACGAGTACACCCCATTCAGTATCTAAAATCGTCCACGAAAACGACCCCAGTGGCTCTTTGCCGATGAGTTGACCCTGGACGCGTTCGCGGATCAGGTCAAAGGCCTCTTTGGCCTTAGGACCAACGAGTGGATCGACGTCGAAGCCAGGAATTGGCCGGTCAGAGTTGGTAATGACGGCAACAATTTCAGCTCGCGGCGTGACGTGACGAAGCGTCTCGACGACGAGGCGAGCCTCATCACCGACTTTCCAAGCGTCTGCATGCGTGAGATCTCCCACGGACGACCGCCTTCACCTGTAAATAGCCTGAAATATGAGAATATCACTACCTATTCGCAACCGAAAGAACTTCGTTTGCAACGAATCTGTGACGTTTAGGGCGTGCTACGGTCCGCTCGTCGCGAAACCTCACAAATGATTGGTATTTATGGGTCCGTTCGACCCTACCGGCGCCAGATCTCGCGATAGGACGTGACTGAGGGGTCGGCGCACACTTCGCACCGTGGGAGGGGCGGCGTGAATAACCCGCATTACCATCGCCATGGTCTCGCCGTCGTCCAGGTCCCAGACCTTGCTAAAGCGACTGGAGAGTTCGTACAGTTCGTCCAGGTGGCGCTCGCCGCCGAGTCGCAACAAGTCCTTTTCGTCCGTGGCGTAAAGAAAGAGTGGCGACACCGGCTGTACCGCGAGACCCCGCAGTTCGGCGCTCAGCCAGAAGCGCTCGATGGCCGCTCCTCCACGCACGTACCACGTCGGATCGGCGCGCGGCACCGTGATCACGGCGATGCCCGAACTCGAACTCACCATGGCTCTGGTACGCAGACCGAGCGCCTCACCCCCGCGCCAGTCAACGAGGTGCTCCATGACGTCCGAGCGACCCAGAAGCTGCAGAGCGCCGAGACTGGCGGAATCCATTTCCAACGTTCGTACGTCCATACCCTCTTCGAGGGAGTCACGTCCGGGCCAGCGCAGTTCACCGAGCATGTCGTGGTGGACCGTCGGGATGAGAAAACGCAGTCGATCAGACTCGGCGAGGAGGGTGGCGCACTCTTCTATCTGGTCGCGTCCGGTCACGAAACGCAGTCGAGCACCTTCGCGTTCCACTCCTCGACTCAACATGGCCACGGTCGCCTCGTCGATGGGTGTCGGACTTCCCAGACGACGGTTCACCGAGCGTGATTGAATGAAGGGCTGCAGCCGGGCCATGCCCGCGTCCATCTGTGAGCCGAGTGACATCGTGGCGACGTGGTGAGAGTTCGTTCCTTCGGGAAAGAGCTTCACCTGCCCGAGTCTCTTCATTGACGCCGCGGTGACCAGAGCGTTGAAGAGCGAGGCGCCGAGCGCCACGTAACTCCCCCGCAAGCGAACGTCCATTGAGTTCGTGCTGCGCTCGGGCACGACGTAGAAGCGAACCTCGTCATCGCTGGCTTCGAAGCGCCACGGCTGAACGTTGCCGCCCGAGGGAGCGCGTCGAGCGGCGTCGACGATGAGCTCGATGGGATCAGCACTCACTAACGGCGGGTCTTCGGGCGGCGGGGTGCGAAGCGCCGCCTGTCGAGCGGCGTCGACGATGCCCGTGATCGAGACTTCCACGGGCGAAAGACCAGAGAGAATCTCTTCGACGTCAAAGCGAATTCGTCCCGACGGTAGATCCCCTTCGAGGCCGAAGCGGCGAACGGCGGCGGCGGTCGTGACGGCGCCAAGGGTGACTTCGCTCGCGAGCTGGGGCCAACCGGTGACGGTCTGACCGAGTTCGAAGACCGTCGCGGCCCCACGAGACGAGATCTCACTGGCGCCGAGCATTCGCAAGACGAACGGACCTTTCTCCGCCAGCGACAGATCGGCCAGTTTCGACGAGTCCACGTCGCCCAAGAGTCCGTGGAATATCGGCCGGTCGGGCTCTAGGTCGTAGCGCTCGACGTCCAGAACACCCCGGTCACTCGTCTCCATGATCACCGGGATACCTCGCGCCCGAGCGGCCTCGCGGACCAGGAACTTCATGTCGAGCGAATCGCACTCTTCGATGACTAGGTCGAGGCCGTCGAGGAAGGCGTCGAGATTGTCGGCGTGGACCCCTTCGGTCAGTACGACGACGCGCAGGTACGGGTCGATCTCGGCGATTCTTCGCGCCGCCACGATGGCCTTATTGACACCGAAGTCGAGCACGCTCGCGGGTATGCGGTTCAGATTTGATAACTCAAGGGTGTCGAAGTCGGCCAATCGAATCTCGCCCGCCAATCCCTCCATCGCGAGAATGTGCGCGATCGAGTGGCCCGCGCTGACCCCCACGACGCCCACGGACAGCGTGCGCAGGCGAGCTTGTTCGTCTCGGGTTACCTTGTTGTGGTTGCGATCGAGTCGCACCGCGGAAAACGCGCGAGGCCCGAGCAGCCGGACCACCGCTCGACGCCACGGGTAGTAGACCCAACGCTGCCCTTCGTCGAAGAGTTTGTGCGAGGGCAACGGCTTTATCTGCGAGAGCTGTTCACGCTGTCCTTCGAATCGGTCGACAATCTGCAGGGCAGGATCGGCGCGCAAGACCCGCAACACTTCGCGCTGAGCGCGCTCGGTGACGTCCAGCACCAGCGGTCGTCTCGACTGGGTACTCGTGGACTCGTCCCCGAGCACGCCCGCGCCGATCGAAATGGGGCCCCGCGAAAGTTGTTCGCCCTCGAGGCGCAGGGCCAGTTGATTCTCCGGCGAACTTAACTCGTAGCTCAATGTTCGGCGAAAACAGACGGCGACGGTTTGGTACCGGTCGTCGGGAAACGGCACCGATTGGGTCCCCACCATCTTGGCGCCGATGAATTCGGCCAGCGGCAGTAAACGATCCGATACCGCCGCGATGGCGAACTCGGCACTCAGCCAGTTCATGGCGTGTATGAAACACCTCGATAAAGTCATCGCCAGGTGCACGCCGTTGACGGCCTCTCCCTTGGACCAGGCGCCCTTGCTCTCGATGGCGCCTAAACGCACTTCTTTGTCAATGACGCTCGCGATCTCGTCGATTTCTGAGGACTCGGCCATCTCTTCAATCAGAAACGCTTGGTGGCTGCCCTCCAACGGGCCGTGAAATCGTACGCCGGCGACCGCTTCACCATTGGGCGCGAAACCGAGGAAGAAGAGGGGAACTCCGTTTCCGTCTTCGAAGTCCCGTCGCCGCAGTGCCTCTTCGAAGCCGCGGCTGCGGTAAATGCCTTCGGCTCCGTCCAAGTAGACCTGCCAGAGATCGGGTCGCTCCATTGGGTGATGACCCTCAAATCGCACGCCCGACTCTTGATCGATGAAACTCGCGCCGTATCTGTACCGGTGACCTACGACGTTTCCCACTGGGGTCCTCTCGACTCTACGAACTTGTACTGTAAGCAATTCGGAGCTACACCGATGCTCCCCAAACTATAATTGGATACGGTGCATAATTAAGGGAGCATCGCGTTCAGATGTGACGAGAAGGATGGCGGACAACCGATTCGTTGAATCAGTTTCGAAAAGCCGCCGTGGCCATGATCTCGACTTTTGTCCCCGTCTTCATAGGATGAGAAATCTTCATCTGACCAAACTCGATCACCTTGAATCTGAAGGGAGAAGCACTGAATGTTAGGTGTACTTATTGGCATTTGCGCCCTCTTTGGACTCGCCGTTGGATCATTCTTAAACGTGGTGATTTACCGGGTGCCTCGAAACGAGTCCGTGGTCTCGCCGCGATCGAAATGCCCTTCGTGTGGCGCCCCCATCAAGGATCGCGACAATATTCCGGTTTTGTCGTGGTTGCTCCTCAGGGGCCGCTGTCGAGACTGCCACTCTCCGATTTCGCCCCGGTATCTCTTCGTTGAATTGGCGGGAGGCGCGCTCTTCGCCGGGGCCGCCGCCCGGCTCGGTTTCAATTGGGATCTTCCGGCGTTCCTCGTCCTGCTCGCGGGGCTCCTCGCGCTCGCCTGCATCGATCTCGAGCTCCTGGTTCTGCCGAAGAAGATTGTCTATCTGATACTCGCAATGTTGGCCGGACTACTAGTACTCGCGGCCGCCGTGACTGGAGACTGGCATAACCTGCTCGTGGCGGCGATCTGCTCAGCCGCCTGGTTCGTCCTCTTTTTTCTTATGAACTTCGCGAGTCCGCGCATCCTCGGATTCGGAGACGTCCGACTCGCTCTCGTTCTCGGCCTTGGGCTCGGATGGTTCGGATGGCGTTACGTCGTGCTCGGCTTCTTCGCAGCCAATCTCATCGGCGCGATCGTCGGGGTGGCACTTATTGGGATGAAGAAGATGACCCGAGACCAGCCGATTCCTTACGGTGTGTTTCTCGCCCTCGGCGCGGGACTCGCGGTCTTTGCTGGACCGGAGATCGTTTCATGGTCTGCGAACATTCACTAGTGCTCACTGGCTGAAATCGCCTGAGAGAGCGGGTTCGGTCGATGCCCGATGAATGTGTCTAGTCGTTCTAGGGTAACCGCGTCGCATTGCTCATTTTCTGATGGAATCCTGCCAGTATTAGTTGGTGGCTATGAACTCCGACTTGCTTCGACGCTGAACTTTGAAGACGCCGAACTCGGGACCCGTATCAGTTTTTACTCCCCGGCTACGCCAGTGGCTCAATCGCCCCCTCTCTTCTTTCTGGTGCGTCATGAGCTGGTTGGGCGCTTCGGTAATATTTTATGGACTGGTCGGTCTTCTGGGAGGCCCTACCGAAGGCGACGCTTCCGAGAATGTGTACTCGACGTGGTCAATCGCTCACGGCAGTTTGGCGTGTGCCTACCCGCACCTAGCGACTTATCACTTCGATAATTTGGCGAATCCCTTTGCGCTCACCGCTCCGCTCTATCCGCTGCTGACTGGTGGCGTGTCGGCACTGCTTCGAATTGGTCACCAAGTTGCGTTTCCTTCTCAAAGTCAATTTGGTGCTAACTGCGGCCACGCCTTCGCGGCCATGTTTCACTGGTC
>CABDZN010000046.1_pt1 | contig 20307 bp, 19 predicted proteins | sample 3132191 | NCBI WGS metagenome assembly CABDZN01 (sample SAMEA5534340, study PRJEB31848) | metagenome | biome: tundra; feature: field; material: soil | place: USA | collected 2013-05 | depth 0.45 m | reverse complement strand
ATCGAAGCGGTACTCGTTGAGCCCCTGTCCGTGCCGCTATGACCAGGGCCGGTTTCGTGGCCGTTCTCGGCCGACCCAACGTCGGCAAGTCAACCCTCGTCAATCAGCTCGTGGGCGCGAAGGTGTCCATCACCGCGGCCTCTCCCAACACCACGCGTCACGCCGTGCGGGGCATCTTGAGCGAAGGTGACACCCAGATCATCTTGGTCGACACACCGGGACTGCATCGCCCGAAGACCACACTCGGTGGACGTTTGAACGAAACCGCTCGCTCGGCGGCCGACGGGGTTGACGTCATCCTCGCCGTCATCGAGGCCAGTTCGCCCATTGGCCCGGGGGACCGTCACGTCATCGAGACCATGTTGGGTCACGGGCGCGGTCCGAAGGGACCGCGCCTCTACGTCGTCGTGAACAAAATGGATCGGCCCGGCCGCGAGGCCGTAGCGGCGCAACTGCTCGCGGCCAGTGAAGCCGTCGACGAGATTGCCGCCGAGGCGAATCTCCAAGAAGCCGCCGAACGCGTGGAGTACCTTCCGGTGTCCGCGAAGACCGGCGAAGGAACTGCGGCGTTGTTAGTTCTCCTCAGCGAAGCGATGCCCGAGTCGCCCTTCCTCTTTCCCGACGAAGAGGTCTCGGACGTTCCCGAGGCGATGTGGATCGCCGAGTTAGTGCGCGAACAGCTGGTTCGAAAGACCAAACAGGAACTGCCGCACTCGATTCACTGTCGCGTGAGTGAGTTTGAGTGGCCCCACGTGACCGTCGAGATCCTCGTCGAGCGCGAGAGTCAAAAGGGCATGGTCATTGGCAAGGGCGGCCAACTCTTAAAGGACGTCGGGATCGCGGCACGGCGTCAACTGCCCGAGGGCATGTACCTCGAACTTCGCGTGCGCGTGGAACCGGGCTGGCAGAAGCGCGACGACGTCCTAGACCGATTCGGTTACTGACGCCGCGGCCACTTCCAAGCGGCGTCGCTCGCCGGCGTGCTTAATTTCCAAGGCGATAATGCCGACGGCGAGGATCACGGCGGCGACGCCCAACGCGTCCGTCGGGACGCCGACGTACTTAAGACCACTCAGTAAAACCGTCGCGGTGATGATTCGTCGAAGCGCGACGCCGTTGGACCGTGATGAGAGTAGCGAGCCCACGATGACGGCCGGAACCGAGCCAATGATGATCGAGGACGTCAGAGCAAAGTCCACGTGGTTGAAGAGCAGCGTGCCGAGCGTGGCCGACAGCGTCAGGGGAACCGACTGGGCGAGGTCGGTACCGACGAGGTGACTGTTTCGAAGGCTCGGGTAGAGAAAGAGCAGTAAGACCACGATGAGCGATCCCGCGCCCACTGAGGTCAGACCCACCATGAAGCCACCCACCGCGCCAATCGCCACCGTCGCTCCCTTGCGCACGACGATGGCCTGCGCATTCGCCGTCGGTGCCATGAGGGTGCGTCCGAGCATGGCCAACGCGCCGATGATGAGCGCGGTGCCGAGCAAGATCTGCAGACGGTGTTCGGCTACTACGCTCTCTCCCAAGAGGTGCATGACGTACGTACCCAAAAAGGCCGCCGGCAGCGAGCCGTAACAGAGGTACTTGACGAGTCCGGTGTGCACCGTCTTTCGTCGCCAGTGAATCGCGACGCCCGCGGGTTTCATGAAGAGCGCCGCCACCAGGTCTGAAGTGATCGCGGCGGTCGGCGTGATGCCAAAGACCAACACCAACATTGGGGTCATAAGCGCCCCGCCACCCACGCCGGTGAGTCCTACGAGTAGACCAACGACCGCGCTGCCCAGCACTAAGTAGAGGTCGATATGCATGGGTTCCCCGATAGGTCGATAAAAACTAGTGAAATAGTAGTATATAGGCTCAGTTCACCGGGTTGGTGGTAATTGCTCTTCGATTTAGGCCCTAAGTTCCTTCAAAAACTCGTGGACTTGAGTTTTGTCGCGCGTGCGGCGCATGGGGGGCAGCTTCTTAAACATGGCCGAGCGGTACCGAGCGGTGGCGAGGCGGGTGTCGAGGACGGCGACGACCCCGCGATCGTCCTTGGTGCGAATGAGTCGACCCACGCCCTGGGCGAGCAGCATGGTTGCGCGTGGTAGGTCGACCTCGAAAAAGGGGTGATCGGACCTTTCACGGCGCGCTTCGGCGAGGGGATCGTTGGGCACGCTAAAGGGCAGACGGTCGATGGTGACGAGACTGAGCGAGTGGCCGGGCACGTCGATGCCCTGCCAGAAACTCGTCACCGCGAAGAGGCTCGCTTCGTCGCTACGGCGAAACTCGTCGATGAGTTTCGCGCGCGAAAGCGTTCCCTGGACGAGTACTTCAGTGTCGAGTCGCGGCCCGGCGGCTTCGGCGACGCGTTGCATGACCGAGCGATTGGTGAAGAGCGCGAGCGTGCGACCATTGGCCGCGGTGATGAGTTCGACGAGTTCTTCGATGATGGCCGCTTCCGCTTCGGGTGAGTTGCGTTCGGGGAAGTTCTCGGGCACGTAGAGCAGACCGTGGTTGGGATAGTCGAAGGGACTCTCGAAGTGATCGACCACGCAGTCGTCGAGTCCGAGGTTCTTGGGCAACGTGTCGGGAATGGTGGCGCTCGTCAGGACGGCCGTGACGTTGCCCCAGAGGTCGTCGCGCAGACGTGGTCCCACGTCGACCAACGAGATCTCGACGTCAATCTCCCGGTCGCGACGTGAGAGAAAGAGCAGCTCGCCGGCCTTCACCTTATTGACGCGCTCAAGGTCGTTGGCCAGGTGAATGGCCGGTCCGAGCGCGCGAACCTTTCGAAACTCGGCGTCCGGCGACGAAGTCTCGAGACCACGAAGACCTTCCACGAGCGAGGTCACGAGTTCGTTGGCGCGCGCGAGTTCGAGTTCGCACGTTTCGTCGAGGCCCTTCAACTCGTTTCGCTCGTACTGCGCGAGCAGGGTTGACGCCAAGCGGTCGGCGCTCGAGAGCAGTTCATCGGCCCGGGCCCTGTCGTCGTCACCCAGTAGTGACCGCGCGCCCATCGCGAGGGCTCGCAGTCGAGCGGCGTTGAGCGACGTACCGAGCAGTGTCGCGAAGATGTCGAGTATCTCGTGGGCCTCGTCAAAGACCACGAACTCGTGAGGTGGCAACAGCATCGATCCCGACGCCAGGTGCGAGGCGTAGAGGTGGGCGTTCACGATGAGAATCGAGCTCTCGTTCGCGCGATCCTTCGCGAGCTCGGCGAAACAGTTCGCCCCCTGGGGACACCTGGTTCGCCCCAAACACTCTTGGGGCGTCACCGAGAGACTACGCCGTGCGCGCGAATCGACTTCAAAGGGTAGTTCATCGAGGTCGCCCGTCGTCGTGTCGTTCGACCAGCGAAGGATCCGACGCATCTGATCGGCGACGCCCTTGGGCACGTCGGTGCCGTCGTCGAGACTTAGTTGCGCGCCCGCGCCAAGGCTCTGGGCGCGGTTGAGACAGAGGTAGTTCTGTTTCCCCTTCAGGACCGACACGCGAACGCCCTTCACGTGCTCGGCGACTTGGGGCGCGTCCTTCTTGGCCAACTGGTCCTGCAGGTTCTTGGTGGCGGTAGCGATGACGACTCGTTCACCCGCCATTACGGCCGGCACGAGGTAGGCGAGTGACTTACCAACGCCAGTACCGGCTTCGATGACGTGGTGACGACGACGGGAGATCGCCGAGGCGACGGCTCGCACCATCTCGCGCTGGCCGTCGCGGGTTTCACCACCGCCCGGCAGGTCGTGGGTGATCGCGTCAAGCAGCGCGAGCGCGCGCTCGGCGTCGACGGCGATGACGTCATCGTCAAGCTGAATACCGTCGCTCCCGTCGACTTCGACGTCGACAATTTCGTCGTCGGGGTCGAAACTCTTCACTCGTTGACCTTAGGGGTCGTGGACGACTTCGTAGGGAGACAACTAAGTTTTGTTCGTGCCCGATCCACGCCCCACACCATTTCCCGCGTCCATCGAGCGCTCGAGTGTTCCCCGGCACGTGGCCATCGTGATGGACGGAAGTGGTCGCTGGGCCCAGCGTCAAGGACTGCCTCGAACCGAGGGCCACGGCGCGGGCGAAGTGTCCCTCGTGGACACGACCTACGGCGCCCTCGCGGCGGGCGTGAAGGCGCTCACCGTCTTCGCTTTTTCAACGGAAAACTGGCGTCGACCGGTGGACGAAGTGCGCTACCTGATGAACTTCAACCGTGGACTCTTGGAACGGCGCCAGCACGAACTCAATGCCGACGGCGTGCGCATTGTCTTCTCGGGACGACGCGACTGGCGCGTGCCCAGGAGTGTGGGATCACGCATGGACGAAGCGGCCGAGTTGACCAAGAACAATAAGGACTTGACGCTCAACATCGCCTTCAACTACGGGGGGCGGGCCGAGATTGTTGACGCGGTGCGCGAACTCGTCAACGACAAGGTGCCCGCGAAAAAGATCGACGAGAAGAAGATTCGTGAACGGCTCTACCACCCCGAGTTGCCCGATCTCGATCTCGTGGTGCGTACCTCGGGGGAGTATCGAATCTCGAACTTCTTGCTCTGGGAGATGGCGTACTCCGAGTTGATCTTCACCGAAGTCCTCTGGCCCGACTTTCGTCGCGAGGACCTCTACCAAGCCATTGAGGAGTACCAGCGCCGCGAGCGACGATTCGGCGGGGTCGACCAGTGAGCTTGTTGCGCGCGACGATCGTCGTTCTTCTCCTGTTGTACGTACTCCTGTGGGTGTTGGCCCTTAACGGCGCGACGAGTCTCGTCGGACCGTTGGTGGTGCCACCCGTCCTCGCGCTCATCGTGGCGTTGGGCGTTGCGTTGCAGCGCTACGTGGGACTTCCGGCGCGAAAACAGCACTTCAACGATCCCGAGGATGACACCAAGCCGTGAAGGAGATCAACGACGACGCGGTGGTGCTGCGAACGTACAAGTCCGGTGAAGCGGATCGAGTGGTCGTGCTCTGGACGCGCCACCACGGGAAGGTTCGCGTCCTCGCGAAGGGCGTGCGAAAGACGACGAGCCGCATGGGCGGATCCTTGGAGACGCTCGCCTACGTGACGGTCGATCTCGTAAAGACTCGCGGCGAGTTATACGTCGCGCGCCACGTTCAACACCGTGAGCACCTCGCCACGCTTCGCTCGTCGTACTCGCGCATCTCGGCCGGCTACGCCGTCGTCGAAGCGGTCGACGCGATTCCCTCGGACGAAGTTCCCGACGAGGAGATCTTCGATCTGTTGACGCGGGTCCTGCTGACCCTCGACGACGACGCCTTCGAACCCACGCTCGTGCCGACGTCGTTCTACTTTCGCCTCCTTGCGCTCGACGGGTCCGAGCCGGTGGTGGAGGTCTGTGTCAACTGCGGTCGTCGCGGACCGCTCGTCGCCTTTGACGCGCAGATCGGCGGCACGCTTTGTGACGAGTGTCGTCAAGGTGTCACGCTTTCCAACGACGCGCTGGAGCTCATTCGCCGGGTCGTCGGCGGAGACCTCGCCAACGTGTTGCGCGAAGAGAGCCCAAAGGGGGCCGGTGAAGTGATGGCCATCGCCCAAGAGGCGATTGAGGTCCACTTTGGCAAGCGACTTCGCGCGCCGAGTTCCGTCGCGCCCCTATCGGCGCCCCCGAAGCGTTAGGTTCCGTCGTGGGGATGTCACCGTGAACAACTTTGGCGTCTACGTGCACGTGCCGTTCTGCGCGCACCGCTGCGACTACTGCGCCTTCGCGACGTACTCGGACCGCGACCATCTCATGGACGACTACGTCGAGGCCGTGCTCCAAGAGATCACTCTCGCCAAGGAGAAGGGACTTCCCGTCGCCACGTCGGTGTTCTTCGGTGGGGGAACGCCGTCACGCCTTCGAGCCAGTGAACTCCTTCGCATTCTCGACGCGATTGAGCGCGCTGACGACGCCGAAGTGACCGTCGAGTGCAATCCCGAAGACGCCAGTCTCGAGCGACTGAGCGAGTATCTGGCCGGCGGTGTGACGCGCATGAGCTTTGGCGTGCAGTCCACGCAACCAGCCGTGCTCGCGGACCTCGGTCGCCGTCACGGCACGATGGCTCACCGTGAAGTCTCAATCGCCGTCACCGAAGCGGGCTTTACGACGTGGAACATGGACCTTATCGTGGGATCGCGGGCCGAGGGCCTCGACGACGTTCAAAACACCTTGAACGACCTGCTCACCCTCGAACATCCGCCGCCCCATATCAGTTGCTACGCTCTGACGCCCGAGCCCGCGACCCCACTCGGACGAGACCCCGCTCGTCACCCCGACGAGGACGCGACGGCCGACGCCTACGACCTCGTCGGCGAAGTGCTCGATCAACACGGTTACCTCTGGGAGGAGATTTCGAACTGGGCGAAGCCCGGACACGAGTGTCGCCACAATCACGTCTACTGGGACCACGAGGACTACGTGGGCTTTGGTTCGGCGGCGCACTCGCACCAACACGGCCGACGCTTTTGGAACGTACGCACGCCCGATCGTTACGTCGAACTTCTTCGAAGGGGTGAATCGCCGCTCGGCGGCGAGGAGTTCTTGGACGAGCCCACCCAGCTCTTCGAAACCGAGTCCCTGGCCCTTCGAACGGCGCGCGGTGTACCCCTGGAGGCGTTCGATTCACTCGACGAGATTGCGCACCTCGTTCACGTGCGCGAGGGCCGAGTGACCTTGACGCCGAAGGCCCGTCTCGTCGCCAATCAGGTGATCGTCCGCTTAAGGAGCAGCGAGTCCTCCAGTAACCTTGCGTGATGGAAGTTACGCCCGAACTCGACGCGGACCTGCTCGACAAGGTCACGAACCTCGCGAAACGACGGGGTTTTATCTTCCCCTCAGCCGAGATCTACGGCGGCTTTCGCTCGACGTACGACTACGGCCCCCTGGGCGTCAACATGTTGCGCAACGTCAAGCAGGCCTGGTGGCGATCGATGGTCCAGACGCGTCACGACATCGTCGGACTCGACGCCGCGATCATGGGCCCACCGGCCGTGTGGGCGGCATCGGGTCACTTGGAGACCTTCACCGACCCGCTCGTTGACTGTCTGGTGTGCAAGGAGCGCTGGCGCGAAGACAAGATCGACGGGGTCTGTCCGAACTGTGGTTCCACGAAATTCACGGCTCCGCGGGCCTTTAACTTGATGTTCAAGACCCAAGCAGGCCCGGTGGAGGGTGAGGGCTCGACGGCGTACCTGCGCCCCGAGACGGCCCAGGGTATCTTCACCAACTTCGCCAACGTGCTCGCTACGACCAGAAAGAAGCCGCCCTTCGGCATCGCCCAAGTCGGCAAGTCCTTTCGCAACGAGATCACCCCGCAAAACTTCGTCTTTCGAACCCGAGAGTTCGAACAGATGGAGATGGAGTACTTCATCCCGCCCGACAGCGCCGAGGAGTGGTACCGGTACTGGATCGACGCCCGCTTCAACTGGTACCTCGACCTCGGTATTCCCGAAGCGCTTCTTCGTAAGCACGAACACGCCGAAGAAGACCTCTCGCACTACTCCCGGGGTACGACCGATATCGAGTTCTTCTATCCCTGGGGCTGGGACGAACTCGAGGGCGTGGCTAATCGCGGCGACTACGACTTGACCCAGCACGCCAAGCACTCGGGCGTCGCGCTCGACTACTTCGATCAAGCGACGAACGAGCGCTACACCCCCTACGTGATTGAACCCGCAGCCGGCGCGACGCGCGCGATGCTGGCCTTTCTGCTCGCGGCCTATCACGAGGACGAAGTTGAGGGTGAGACGCGCAGCGTCCTTCGTCTCGACTGGCGCCTCGCGCCCTACCACGTCGCGGTGCTGCCGCTGTCGAAGAAGCCCGAGCTCGAAGGTGTCTCGACGGAGGTGTTGAACTCCCTGCAGCCCCACTTCATGTGCGACTACGACGTCACCCAGTCGATCGGCCGGCGCTACCGCCGTCAAGATGAAGTCGGCACGCCGTACTGCGTGACGATTGACTTTGAGACACTCAACGACCGCGCCGTCACCGTGCGCGACCGTGACACGACGGCGCAGGTTCGCGTGCCGATCGCCGAGCTGACGCATCACTTTTGGAACCTCACGGCAACGAGTTAAACGTGGCGGACGACGGACGCGGCATGAAGTTCGGCACGGTGGCCGAAAACTACGACCGCTACCGACCGGGCCCGCCCCAAGAAGCGGCCGACCTCTTCGGCGATCTGCACGGACTCGACGTACTGGAAGTCGGAGCGGGGACCGGCAAACTCACGCGCTTTCTCCTCGAACTCGGCGCGGACCTCAGCGTCATCGAACCCGACGACGATATGCGCAAGACTCTCCTTCGTCAAAGCCCCAACGTGCACGTACTCAACGGACGAGCGGAAGAGATCCCCGTCGACGACAGTTCGTTTGACGCGGTCTTCTCCTCTTCGGCGTGGCACTGGTTCCAACAGCCCGACGCCACCAACGAGATGGCCCGCGTACTGCGCGATAACGGCACGCTCTACGTTCTCTGGAACGGCTTCAGTCGCGACGTTCCCTGGATGGCGGAACTGACGACCCTGCGTGAACGCCCCGTGGACGCGAACGCTCGATCGCGCGGGTGGCGAGGAGATTTTGACGCCGACGGCCCCTTTGTCGACGTGCGCGACGTGTCACTCGACTGGACGTTCACGCGGTCGATCGACGACGTCGTGGCGCTCTTTTCGACGTACTCGGGCGCCATCATTCAAAGCGACGACGAGCGCGGCGAGATGGAGAAGGCGGTGCGCCAACGCTTGGTTGAACACGTGGGTGACGGCGTCGTGGAACTCCCGATGACGCTGCGCGGCACTATTGCTCGGCGACGACCTCGCTGATCGCGGGCGTTCCCGGCGTCGGCGATTGCCACACCAACGCTGGTATCAAGAGGGCCACGCCGAGCACCCCGCCGAGCCAGCAGTCCCCGTACCAGCCGAAGTGGGCGTAGAGCTGGCCCGCGAGGTACGAACCCACCGACGCGCCGGCGAAGGCGCTGACCATGTACGCACTGTTTAAGCGAGACCGCTCTCCGGGCAAGAGGCCGTAGATGACCGACTGGTTCGTGATCTGCATGCCCTGCATACCGGTGTCCAACACCATAATGCCGAGAGCTAGCAGGATCACCGTGTTTCTCCCGAGCGCGAGGATGACGAAGGAGATAAGCAACAACAGCGAAAAGACAATGGTGCTGGCGTGCGTGCGCTGACGGTCGGCCTGGCGACCGGCGGCGTTCGCCGCTAACACACCCGCGACGCCGAAAAGTCCAAAGAGTCCGATCACCGCGTTGGAGTAGTGAAAGGGCTCTCCGGCGAGGAGAAAGGAGAGCGTCGTCCACAGCGCGCTGTTGCACGCGAAGATTACCGCACCAAAGTACGCACGGCGGCGAAGTTGGCGTTGCGTGACGAAGAGCGAGAACACGCCCGCGACGAGCTTTCGATAGGCCACGTGCTCTCGGGCCGGTTCGTTCGGTAGTACTCGGTGCAAGACCACCGCCATCACCGCGAGCAGAGCCGCCGCGGCCCAGTACACCGTGCGCCAACCCGCCACCTGGGCCACGAGACCCGACGCCGTGCGCGACAACAAGATGCCAATGAGGAGACCCGTCATGACGCGCGCGATAACCCGACCACGCTGCGCGGGCTCGGCCAGGTCGGCCGCCAGTGGCACCAGTACTTGGCCACCCACGGAGGAGAGACCAATGACGAGCGTCACGGCGGCGAGGAGCGTGAACGACGTCAACGTCGCGGCGATGCCCATCGTGAGCGCGGCGAGCGCGAAGATGCTGACGGCGAGGCGTCGTCGCGGCCAGATGTCGCCCAGGGGCACCACGAAGGCGAGACCCAGCGCGTAACCGGTCTGAATGAAGGTCATCAGCAAGGACGCGCGCGCCGTGCCGACGTGGAAGTTCTTGGAGATCTGGTGCAACAACGGCTGAAGGTAGTAGAGGTTGGCGACGATGATGCCAGTCGCGGCCGCCATCAACGTAATGAGGGCGCTGGAAAGTGGTTTCTTAGCTTCGACGCTCATCGCGACACCTTTAAAAACGTTGTTTGAGGTTAGCGGTCTCTCACAAAAAGTGAGACGCTACGACGATGCTCTGGGGGGAATTGAGTACGTCACTTGAGCCTTGGCCACAAGGTCGGTTGAGCCCCTTGAAAAAAGTTCAACGTCGACGACGGCGAGACGACTTCCGAGCTTGATGAGACGGGCTCGCGCCATAAGGTCCGCGATTTCGGGTTTGCGAAGAAAGTCTATGTGCAGACTTGTCGTGACGGCGAGCAGCACCGGGCCGACGTGGGCGAGCGTGATGAGCCAGGCAGAGCTGTCGGCGAGCGCCATCATGGTCGGGCCCGCCACCGTTCCGCCGGGTCGAGAGTTTCGGGCATCCACCGGCTGAGCTATCACTAACGTGTCGCCGTCGAGTGACTCGATTCGAGGAACCAGCCAGTCGGGAAAAGCGTCATCGACGATCTTTTGTAGTTCGTCGATGTTCAGTACGGTCATGCGACTACGCGACCTTGCGGTACCGATTGACGGCGAGGGGCGCGAGTACCAGAATCGCGCCAATGGCCCACGCGAAGGCGACCCACGTGGACTGCCCGTGCGCCGTGCCATCCATCAGTCCGCGGACGGCAATCGCGGTCTGACTGACGGGTTGATCATGGGCGAAGGGTTGAAGCCAACTGGGCATTTTGTTCAACGGCACGAAGATGGCTGAAGCGAACGTGAGAGGAAAAATGAGGGGAAAAGTTATCGCCTGCGCGGCTTCGGAATTGGGCGCCGCAAGTCCGACGAAGGCGAAGCCCCAGGAGAGACAGTACGCGAAAATCAGCATCAAAAGACACGCTTGGAGATACGAAACGACGGTCCCGCCTGGGCGAAATCCAACCAGGAGGCCCACGCCGGTGATAATCACCAGCACGATGATGTTTCGAAACAAGTCCGAGATCGTTCTTCCGGCGAGCACCGCCAAGCGAGCCATTGGAAGTGCCCGAAAACGCTCGATCAATCCCTTCTGCAAGTCTTCGGCGAGACCTATCGCCGTGCCCACGGAACCAAAGATCGTGGTCTGAACCAAGATTCCTGGAATCAAATAGTTGACGTAGGAGTTCCCGGGGACATTGATGACGCCACCGAAAACGTACCGGAAGAGGATGACGAACATGATCGGCTGAATAATCATGAAGACCAGGGCGGTAGGAATTCTCACCAGTGATAACAAGTTTCGTCGAGCAATGGTGAGTACGTCACTCAACGCCCAGCGCAGCGACGAGTGCGTCGACGTGGAAGCGGGGAGGGTGCTCACGCGCGAGCCTTTCGTTTGCTGCGGCGACCAGCGGGCGCCGCTTCCTCAGCTGATAGATCTTCGGCCTTGTGACCGGTGAGATTTAAGAAGACGTCGTCCAGACTGGGTTCTCGTAGCGCCAGTCCGCTGAGCGATAGGCCCGCCGCGTCGATTCGTCGCAGCGCGTCGGCCGTGACGGCCGGCCCATTGTCCACCGTCATCTCGATGACCGTGCCTTCGACGTTCGCGGGCTTGTCAGAGAGATCGGCGATCAGCGGCACCACTCGCGACGCGTCGTCGGTCGAAGAAAAAGTGAGAGCGAGCACCGTCGTGCCCATTTGGGCCTTGAGTTGAGCGGACGTCCCCTCGGCGATGATCTTGCCGTGGTCGAGTACGACGAGCTGTTTGGCGAGTCGATCGGCCTCGTCGAGATACTGGGTCGTGAGGAGGACCGTCGTTCCTCCTTCGACGAGATGCTCGATGATGCTCCACAGATCCTGTCGACTTTGTGGGTCGAGGCCCGTCGTTGGCTCATCGAGAAAGAGGATGGGCGGATTGGCGACGAGGGCGGCCGCCAGGTCGAGTCGTCGACGCATGCCGCCCGAATAGGTCTTGGTGATGCGATTCGCCGCGTCACTCAGTCCGAAATCGTCGAGTAGCTGGCGGGACTTCGCCACGACGTAGGCCTTGTTGAGGTGATTGAGGAGGCCAATCATGCGAAGGTTCTCAAAACCCGTGAGGTTTTCGTCCACCGTCGCGCTTTGACCGGCGAGGCCAATGTGGCGACGGACCTGATTGGGCTGTTTCACGACGTCGTAGCCCGCGACCGTGGCGCTGCCGCTGGTGGGCGAGAGAATGGTGGCGAGAATTCGTACCATCGTCGTTTTTCCCGAACCGTTGGGACCGAGGAGGCCAAAGACTTGGCCGGTGGGCACGTGCAGGGTCACGTCGTCGAGAGCACGAACATCGCCGTCGACAAAGGTTCGAACAATATTGAGAGCCTCAACGGCGAATTCGGACATTGCGAGCAGTTTAGAGAAGCGCGTGAGGTCCTCAGCGCGACCTTGACAGAGAACCGGTACTTTCTTTCTATGGCCATTTCAGAGAGCGAGATCGCGCAAGTTCGTTCAGCGACTGACATCGTGGCCCTCATCGGCGAAACAGTCGCCCTAAAGCGAACCGGTCAGCGCTGGACGGGACTCTGCCCCTTTCACGGTGAAAAGACGCCTTCTTTCTCGGTGAACGCGGAAGAGGGTCGCTACTACTGCTTTGGCTGTCGCGCCTCGGGCGATCAGATCACCTGGGTCCGAGAGATCCAACATCTGGACTTCATCGAAGCGCTGCGACTGCTCGCTGATCGTGCGGGCATCGAGCTCCACGAAGACGTTAATGCTGGCCCTGCACTGAAAGATCGCAAAGAGGCTCTTGCGGCGATGGAGCGTGCCGTGGAGTGGTACCACGAGCGACTACTCGAGTCTCCCGAGGCCAGGGGAGCGCGTGACTACCTTCGTTCGCGCGGCATTAGCGGCGAGACGGCACGACAGTTCAAACTCGGCTGGGCACCAGACGAGTGGGACGCCCTGACGAATTCGCTCAAGTTGACCGAGAAAGTATTGCTCGCGACGGGGCTCGGTTTCGTCAACAAGCGCGATCGCCGCCAAGACGCACTTCGAGCACGCATTATCTTTCCAATCTTCGATTCTGCGGGCAAGGCCGTCGCCGTAGGTGGTCGAATTCTTCCTGCGACCATTGAGGGTCCCGCACGACAAGACGGGTACGTCGAAGCGAAGTACAAGAACAGTCCGGAAACACCGATCTATTCGAAGCGTCGCACGCTCTACGCCCTTAACTTCGCTAAAGACAACATCATTAAGTCAGATGAGATCATCGTCTGCGAGGGCTACACCGACGTCATTGCCTTTTTCACCGCGGGACTGCCGAGAGCCGTCGCGACGTGCGGCACCGCGCTGGGCGAAGAACATTTCCGCATCATGGGAAGATTCGCAAAACGTATCGTCCTCGCCTACGACGCCGACAGCGCGGGTCAGAGTGCGGCAGCATCGGTCTATCAATGGGAGCGCCAAAACGAAGTCGAGGTCGCGGTAGCTCGTCTCCCTAAAGGCATGGACCCTGCGGAACTCGCGCAAAGTGGTCCCGAATCTCTTCGCAAAGCTGTGGCCGAGGCAGTGCCGTTCTTGCGGTTTCGCCTCAACCGAGTCTTAGAAGGTTCAAACGAGTCGACTGCGGAAGGGAGAGCCAGAGCGGCAGAGTTGGCTATGCAAGTGCTCGCCGAGCACCCCAGTGAACTAGTTCGTGATCAGTACATCCAGGACTTGGTTGGTCGCTTGGGAATCGATCAAAACATATTGCGCGCCAGAGTGCTGGAACTTATGAAGAACCCGCTACCGCGAAGCGAACGCGAAATCGCGAATGAACCTGCACCCCGTCGCTCCCAACCACGATCACCTCTTCCCAGACCTGGACTCGAAGCGCTGCGGCTCTACGTGCACGGACCCGACGCGATGAAAGAACGCCTCATCGCCCCCTACTTCGTTAACGAAGTGCAGCGCGAGATCTTTGAGGCGCTCACTACCAAACAGTCACTCTCCGAGTTAATCGACGCACTCGACCTTCGCGGACAAGATGAAGCGGCCCAGGTGCTCAGCGAACTCGCCGTGCAAGAGCTCGATCGTCACTACAGCCAGAGTGACGTGACCGCGGTGGTGGCGCAGCTCATGAGAAGTGCGGTCATTGCGGAATTGAAGAGCCTCGACCGCGACATGCGCGAAGGTCGCGTGACGCCCGATGTCGCCATGGCCACCAGTCGTGACGTGAAAGAGCGCGTCGAGCTGCTTGAAACCATTGACGGCGACGTCGCGGAACGCGACCTGCGGCACTGGCTCCTCGAGCGCGCGTCGCTAACTTCATCGTGACAAAGGGCGCGCGCGGCTTCATAGGTGGAATGGCGATGCTCGCGCCCCTCAGCGTCGAAGAAGAGCGTTCGCTTTATCCCTTGATCCAAGAGGGTCGTCGCGCCAGCGCGGAGATGGCCAAGGACATGGTGAAGGACCCTCTTCTTCGTCGAGTACTCCTTCGAGCTCGTCAGGACGGTCAAGAGGCCGAGTCGATGTTGCTGAGAGCAACGTTCGGTCTCGTGCGCGCGCGAGTTCTTGAACGCGGCTACCGCTTCTACAACGACGACTTAGAGGCGGCCGGTGTTGAAGGTCTCGTGAACGCGCTGCGGCGATTCGACCCTGAAATGGGTACACGATTCTCTACCTACGCCAACTACTGGATCATGAAGCTCGTCAATCAAACCGTCCAACAACAGGCCGGACTTAGCGACGCCGAGATGCGTCTTATCTTGAAGTTTCAACGACTGGAGCGATCGAATCTTGAAAAGAGACTGACGAAACGAGACGTGGCGCACGATCTCGGCATCACACAAGTGAAAGCACAAGAGATAATGCAACTCAGTCGTGAACTCCAGTCGCGTCGTTTCGCTTCCGTAGAGCTCGAGGACGTCGCCGATCCGCGACCTTCGAGCAACCTCAACGACGCGCCTGCCTGGGTCATCGATGAACTGCGGCGCCTTACCGGTGATGATTTCGACGCGTTCTGGCAGTTCACGTTCAAGACGATGTCGATGGAAGAGATCGCGAAAGCACACCGCATCTCTCGTCAAGGCATGGCCAAGCGAATTGAACGGTGTCGACGTGCGGTCAGAGAAAGTCCGGAAGCCGGGCGACTGGAGCAGTGGTTCGATCAACAGTGAGTTGCTGGGTCGGTGCTAACGTGACTAGGCTTTCCGGTTCCTTCCCAGATAGCTCAATTGGCAGAGCAAGCGACTGTTAATCGCTAGGTTGCAGGTTCGAGTCCTGCTCTGGGAGCTCTGCTCATGGGAGCTCTGCTCATGGGAGCTCTGCTCATGGGAGCTCTGCTCATGGGAGCTCTGCTCATGGGAGCTCTGCTCATGGGAGCTCTGCTCATGGGAGCTCTGCGCATGGGAGCTTTGCTCACATGGGAGCTCTTCACATGGAGCTCTGCTCTGGGAGTTCTCCTCGCCTTTGAACAGCTCTTTACGGACGACGCATGAACGACGACGCGTCAATTTTGAGGTCGTCGAGCACGACGCGCGCGGTGTTGCGACCCGGTCGTCCCGACACCGAACCGCCGGGATGCGACGTCGATCCCGTCAGATAGAGACCGGGAATGTCAGTGCGGTACTCGGTCCAGCCCGGAATCACCGAACCGTCATCGCCCACGAATTCGCCGCCGTGACACGAACCGCCGATGTTGGCGACGTTGTGTTGGGCAAGTGACGTTGGTGTCTCGACGCGCATCATGAGAATGTTCTCGTCGTTGAGACCCGTCACGAAGCGCCGGGCGAAGTTGAGCAGTTGGTGCGCGTAGGACGCGCCGTCCTCGTCGCGCCAGGGATGACCGTCCACGAGCAAGGGCGCGATGGTCAGGAACTTGAACGTCGCGCCCGGCGCGCGACCTGGATCGACCACGGTCGAGTTGACCATTAAGAGCCAGGGACTGTCGAGATCGACACGACCTTCGAGCGCGGCGTCGACTTGGCGAAGCAGACCCTCGGGAGTTCCGAGTCCACCGGCGACCGACGTGACGGGGCCGCTGGCGGTGTTGTAGGGGACGTCATGGCGAAGCGCGAAGTGCACGGCGAAGACTGCCAGTTCCGGGCGCCACTGCGCCGAAGCGCGCTCGATCATCGCTGAGGGTTGGTCGAGCGCCGATGGTAACGCGTGCAGGTGGCTGCCCGTCACCACGGCCTGCTTGGCTCGGCACGTGCGCCCGTCGCTCGTTTCAACGCCCACGCAGCGACCCGATTCGACGATGAACCGCTGGACCAACGCCCCCGTAACGACAGTGCCCGCGTGGTCTTCTAGATGGGCGCGAAGTGCGCCGGGCAGCGCCCCCGAGCCGCCAACCGGAGCGCACCAACCGAACTTCAATCGACCGGCGATGATCGCCGCGGGCAGCGCGCCGGTTCCGCTTCGCTGAGGAGGCTGAATGGTGGCGAAGCTCATCCAGATGACGGCCCTTCGGATCAGAGGATGTTCAAAGAGTTCGTTCACGACGTCCCAAGCGCTCCTTACGCGCAGGGCTTCGTAGGGCGTCGCCCACTCGTCGTTGGGAACTTCCAAGCCGGCTTGAAAGTAGGCGTGGCTCACCTTGAGCCCGGCCTCCCACTCGTCGATCAGGTGGCGAAGTGACGCGGCGTCGTGGTGCGAGAATCGCTCGAACTCGCGCGCCGTCGCTTCCACGTCGGGATGGAAGATCAGCGCGTCACCTCCCTCGACGGGAAACACGACCGCGGGGTCGGTCACGAGATACTCCAATCCGTACGTCTTCTTTAACGCGAGCTCGTCGTTCAAGAGCAGCGGATTCGATTGGATGACCACGTGAGCGCTCGAACACGAGTCGTGTTGCCAGCCCGGTAGCGTCATTTCTTCCGTGACGGTGTTGCCCCGATAATCTGTCGACCTTCGAGCACGGTAACGCGCAAGCCGGCCTCGGCGAGATACGCCGCACAGACGAGCGCGTTGTGACCAGCACCCACGATGACTACATCAGCTTCGTTCGACGTATAGTTTGACACTCGTCTCCTACTTAAATTGGGCAAAAATGTCAGAGTAGTGTCGTTGAACACCCTGCTACTTTGGAGGCGTCAAAGGCACTTCACGCCGCGACGTTTCGCAGGGCCGTAGCTCAGTGGTTAGAGCAGGGGACTCATAATCCCTCGGTCGTGGGTTCGATCCCCACCGGCCCTACCATGTCCTACCAAGTCGACCTCTCGATGAATCCTTCGGATGCAATGGAACAGACAGCGCGTCCAAAGTGGACCTGTTCGCTATGGACGCACCACCCTACTGAATTGGATATATACGCTGGAGCAAAGGGTGGGGATATCTTCCCCCGAGTGCCCCGTCGTTCGGACGAGCATGGCTGTAACTTCACTCGAGGGCACCGCGGGTGAGAACAGATAGCCGTGACCAAGTTGATAGCTCAGAATGCGCGGGCGCCCTAGCTGTTCTCGCGACTCAGTGGTGTTGGCGAAGTGGATGTGATATAGCCTGCTGAGTGATGGACCATCTCGCAAGCCATTTCGTGTGGCGACGATTGTTACTGCCATGACTGGTGGCAAAGATCCACCACCTTTGATAGGCGAGTCGGAGCCGCGAAAGAGTGCATCGACGCACTTTGAGCCAACGGACCGGACCACTGAGCGCATCGCACTCGGCTATGCACTCGAAGAGCGAACTGACGACATTGTTCGCTGGTGTCAGTTGGAGTTCGCAAAGCATTCGGGGGCCACACTGGATGAAGTGACTGCGCCACGGTCCGGGTGGGATACGACCTCGCTGGCGGTGCATTCAATCGCCAATTGGCTCAAGAGTGGTGTTTCGGCCAACTTCATTGACCGCGAACAGATTGCCTCGCTGGGAAAGGCGGCAGCAAGGCGGAGGAATGTGCCCACGTCGACAGCACGATTCGGAGAGCAACCGGATGCTGAGCCCGGTCCCGGTCCTGCCCTGCAAGGAGATTCGCCCTTGCAGTTGTCGGTCGCTCTCATAACCAGGCTCAACCTCTGGTGGAGCGAAGCGACTCGCACGGTGCTGGCCGAAGAGGCCGCCCGGTTGAAGATCAGCGTTGCCACGCTCGATGAAGCCTGCGAAATGGTGGTGAAGAGCTGTCACTCGAGTCTGGTGCGCATGGCAAAGCAGTTCGACGCGGAGTTCAAGTCCCTCTACGAGCGGCTGTCCAACCTTGCGCTCCACGACTCGCTTACGGGCCTGGTCAATCGCGCCACACTGGTCGAATGGCTCGACCGAGCGATTGCTCGTTTGGCGCGGCACCCGGGAGGGCTAGTCGTGGCCTTCTTGGACGTGGATAACTTCAAAGAAGTGAATGATGCTTACGGCCACGCATGCGGGGACGAAGTGCTCGTCGAGCTGGCTTCGCGTTTAGTCGCCCAGATGCGTCCCGAGGATGTCGTCGCTCGTATCGGAGGTGACGAATTCGTCGCTGTTTTCGGCGACTTGTCCGATCCATTAGATGCCGCGCAGCGGATGGCCGAGCGCTTGCACCACATCGTCGCAGAGCCAGTGAGAGTGAACGGAAATGATCTCCACATGACTATCAGTGTCGGGATCGCCGTCGTTCAGGGACCCGAATGCCATTCTGATGAGGTCCTCGCTCAGGCCGATGCGGCCATGTACTCGGTCAAGAAGACGGGACTTAACAAGATTGTCACGGTGGAAGTCGGATCACCCAATCGGCCCACTTAGCCAGGGCCAGTGCACTCCATTGTGCGCCGGAGAGGAAAAAGTCACGATTCGACTATCAACCTGTCTTCACAGCTGAGGATCTTATTCTCGTCGGATTCGAAGGACTGATGCATCGGGACTCCGACACGAGCCCCGTATCAACCGTCGGACCGCAAATGTCTGGTTGCAGACCTGTTTCGTCAAGCCCGCGAGATGACACCACACGTGGCTTAGGATGCGCTTGTTCAATCCCACGTTTGATCCCACATACCAATCCGACACCACCGGACTAATCCGACAACACCGGACAAAATCTTCAGACATTTTCAAACCATTCCGACGGCACCGAACTAGTCCGACCGTTTGTTCCCACCTCATAATCCCTCGGTCGTGGGTTCCATCCCCACCGGCCCTACCACAGCCCTACCACTTGATCATCGGGTTGCAGTTTGCGGGTGCTGTGATTAGGGAGCGCACCCGCCGCGGGGGGCCGACGCGCCACGTGAGTGCGTTGCTACTGTGAAAACGTGAATCCCCCCGCCGTCATTAGGGCCTACAGCGATGAGATCTGCGAACTCGCTCAGGCCGAACAGCTCTCGCGCCCCGTGCCCTCGTGCCCGGCGTGGACGCTTGGCGACTTGGTGTTCCACGTGGGCGCCGTGCACCGGTTCTGGACCGGGGCCGTCGCCGCGCAGAGCACCGAGCGCCCCTCCGAAGACGGCGGTGACGTGGACGATGACCAGTTGGTCGAATGGTTCAGGGGTCACACCAGCGAACTGCTCGCAACTATCGAGCGCGTCGGCTCCGACTCACCTTGCTGGACCTGGTGGGGCGAGCCGATGACCGCCGGCGCCGTCGAGCGTCATCAGGTCCAGGAAGCGGCGATCCATCTCTGGGACGCCCGACTCGCGTGCGGAGCGCCCCGGCCGGTGGAGCTCGACGTCGCACTCGACGGCATCGCTGAGTTCTTGCACGTGCAAAGGGCGGGCATGACCTTGCCCTCGGCGAATCGCATCGTGTTCACGTCGAGCGATCACGATGGTCAGTGGGTGGTCGGGAACGGCTCGTTGCCCGAGATCACGGTGTCGGGGGACGTGTCGGATGTGCTGCTCGTCCTCCACGGTCGCAAGCCCCTCGACGAAGTGGTCGTCGACGGCGACGCGGCAGTGGTCCAGGCCTGGCTCGATTCGATCGACCTCGACTGACCCTCACGGGTCCTTCGGATTGGGGTACAAACCGTCCCGTGCGGTCGTTCTGAGCGATACTTTCGTGAGGCATTTGAACTGCGGATGATTGTTTTGCTGATGCTTACCCCGATGTTTTCTCTTGGTTTTCTCAAAGTGCCTGATTCCTGCCTACATCGGTTGATTCCGAATCCATCTAGTACCAACAAGACGCACAGGCTTGGACTTACCAGGGTAGAGATCTCGTCACTGCTCCCACTTCTCCGATCGCCACTCGGATTGTTGAGGTTGGCCCTCCGACACCAACACCATCCGGCTCATGAAAATGGCAGCAATTATGCACTCGACCGCACAGCACCAACCCTGCACATTGCGGGTGTTGTCATACAGAGAGCGCACCTGACGAGATTCGCTCGGGCGGGGACCTCGGGAGTACCCTCCGGGCATGATCGTTTGCGTGCCCGTGACCAGTGATGGACAGGTCGACCACCGTTGGGGCCGCGCGGAGTGGATCGCAGTCGCCAACATCATCAATCGCGGGATTGAAAGTTGGCAAGAGATCGAGGTGTCCTGGGACCGGCTGCACGATGAGGG
>CABDZN010000031.1_pt1 | contig 22141 bp, 16 predicted proteins | sample 3132191 | NCBI WGS metagenome assembly CABDZN01 (sample SAMEA5534340, study PRJEB31848) | metagenome | biome: tundra; feature: field; material: soil | place: USA | collected 2013-05 | depth 0.45 m | reverse complement strand
CCCTCATCGTGCAGCCGGTCCCAGGACACCTCGATCTCTTGCCAACTTTCAATCCCGCGATTGATGATGTTGGCGACTGCGATCCACTCCGCGCGGCCCCAACGGTGGTCGACCTGTCCATCGCTGGTCACGGGCACGCAAACGATCATGCCCGGAGGGTACTCTCCAGATCCCCACCCGAGCGAATCTCGTCAGCTGCGCTCTCTATATGACAACACCCGCAATGGGGGCAAGTGGCGAGCATTCTGAGGGACCTTGACATCGTCAAGGTGTGGGCCAAGGCGGAACACGATGAGCGCCGGGTTCTTGTTGAAGAACTGATCGAGTCAGTGACGGTCTTCCCCGATCATCTTGAAGTCAAAGTGGCAGGCGCTCCTCCACTCAATGTCCTTTACGGAGAAGTGCGACTCACGGTACCGGAGATTGTTGGTGTCGGAGACCGGACGTGACAGAAATGCAACCTTCCATTGGAGACTCATCAAGTAAAGAAGCGGTGGCCCAGACCAAGAATTACGACCTTGGCACTGAGCTATTTCCCTCGCCCCCATAGGTTGCGGTTCTTCTTTGGGATCTTGCCCTCCAAGGCTTCATCTATGTACTGGACAATCTCTTGGGAAAGAGTCGTAGATAGCAGATTGTGAGAAACCAACCATAAGGTCGCATGGCTTCGAGGGATAACTCTCTCATTTGGATCCTCATTGCCGACCCAAATCAGTGCCGACGTCAACAATCTCCGACTGGAGACTTGATAGTTGGAAAAACTGATCCGAAATTCGTCTGTAACTGATTTGAGGGGCACGTCGAATACGAACGGGGTGCAGGAATCACACCTCGTCGAACGACCCAAGCAGAACGCCGAATATGGCGTAGCCGCGTGTGGCGCGAGCCTCCGCGACCTAGTGCTTCCCGAAATGAGGTCGGGCTAAGCCTCGACGAGGATCACGAGGGTTTCGGGCAACACGCCGTCGTGCTCCATCGCCTGGGCCGCCGCCTCAGATTGCATCGCGCCCATAAGGGCGTCCATGTCGGCAACGTCCATGAGCACGGCAACCCGAGTTCGGTCCTGCGGATCGACGAACGTTCGGAAGTTACTGACACCGAGGGGCCCGAAGAACTCTTCGCGCTTAGGCGAGCTCAACCAATGATCCGTGTCCTTCACACTGTGGTAACCGATTATGGTTGGCATAACTCTCCCCTAGTCATGGGCCGATGGCGGCGCCGAGCCCGATGCGGTCACGTTACACGAACGTGCCATATGCCTGCGTTGGCAACTTCTCAGCACGCGCACCAACTCCGCGAAGCTTCGCTGGGGCCAGAATCCACGAAACGGTGCCTACACCGAATGTCGACCGGCCTTGTCAGGGTAGACACACGGAACGTCAATCACACATTGGTGTCGAAGGCGCGACGTGACAGGTCTGCAACCTTGCACTGGCGATTAGCGGGTTAAGAAGACCTGGTGTCGGAGACCCGACGTGACAGATCTGCAACCTCGCACTGGCGGCTACCGAGATAAGACACTCTGGTGTCGGAGACCCGACGTGACAGGTCTGATGCCAAGCAATAGTGGCTGACAACGAAGCTCTACGGCGGACGCGACACCACTCGGCGCCGGCTACACGGTAGTCAGGGGGTGACGAGCTCGAAGGTGCCTCCGGTCGCCTTGACGCCGTTACCACTTCCAGCGATGACCCGTTGTCCATTCTTCAAGACCACCGCTTCGTCCGAGTACAAGTAGAGGGGTTTACCGGCGTACGTCACTTGGTACGTCCCGTCGGGGCGCTTGATCGAACCAATTTTGGAGACATCGACTGGGGTTGTCGCTCCAGGCAAGGAATCGGTGAGCAGGGGCGGCCACGTGACAGCGCACGCCCCCGTACACGATGATTTGCTCGAGCTATCCCCACTAAAGGTGTAGACAGGTGCCGTCTTGAATCCGCCCCCCGTAAGCATGATTGCGCCGAGAACGTTGTGTCCATCAGCGATGGACGTGTTCGCTAACGTGCCGGGCCATGGCAACGGCAGCCCCGCTGGTGTCATCAACCACCACACTCCATGAAATGGTGGCAGGCTCGGCTCGAACCAGCCCTCGCCAGTGATCTGACCAGGTCCGGAGTCGAAAAGATACAACGGGTGTCCGGCGTAGGTCACCTGCGTTCCAATTCCTTTTCTCGTCACTGTTCCGAGCAGTTTCTGGCTCACCCCTGCGCCCGCGACCGGTGCACCCTTGGTCGTGATGGCGGGCCACTCAGCCTTCCGGTCGTTCGACTTTCCGGTGCAGGAGATTGAGGGGCCCCCGAGGCTAACGGGCTTTGTCGTACAACCAAATTTAGGTAGTTGGTCACTCGAGATAAAATACAACGTGTAACCCGCGTATTTTCCTGAACCAACAATCAACATCGTGCCAAACGTGCCCGGAGCGCTCGTGATGACCGTTCTGCTCTTTGCTGATGACGCGGCAGTTGCGGGACCATCAAAGAGCGTTACTCCCGCAATCCCGAGGGCGAGCACCATCGTCATGACGAAACACCCAGTGACGGATCGTCGCAGATCTGCAAAGCGATTCCGGATCGATCGATGCCGTAAAGTCGTTGGAGCATCAGTAGTGGTGCGCCGTTCTTTCATATTGGACCCCTGCGGTTTCTGCCAATGACTGACGCCTCGATGGCGACACGTGTTCAGCATCCAAACAATTAATAGACCTCCTTACGCGCCGGCTACAGGGGGCTAACCCGTGAATTTGTCGTGGTGATAACACCACTGTTAATTCGGTCGCCGCGCAGGAACGCTGGTTGATCGGCGCACCCACGGGCTACAGCACCGTCAACGGCAAATTGGTGCCCAAGGAGATGGCTCGATTGGTACAACGGATCTTCGCGCAACGCAATTCGACGTCGACTCGATCTCAACCGAAACGAGCTTTGCCATGCGACGACTCCTCGTCGAAGGCCTTGTGGATTCGGTGCGAATCCCACCTGACAAATTCTCCGTTCAAGTGGTTGGTCCGTCTCGAATCCTCTCAACGACAAAAGAGATGAGACAACGGAGTGGTATGAAACAAGTGGTGTCGTAGACCCGACGCAACAGAAATGCAACCTTGCACTGGCGGCTTGACGTAACCAAGACCTGATTGGCGTCGGAGAGCCCACGTCCACATTCTCCGGCTGGCGAATCACTCCCTGGCATTCATAGGTGTCCGAACTGCCAGGGATTCCGGTTCGGGAAAGAGACTCGGCGCCACGTGCGATGCTGTATGTATGCCAACGATCCGCACGGCTTCCGGCGAGCTTTCGGTCTATATTGCAGTCCCCGGTGGGTCGGGTCCGTGGCCTGGAATCGTTGTCATTCACGATGCGTCGGGGATGAACCAGGACTTACGGAATCAGGCCGATTGGCTCGCGGGCGAAGGGTACCTGGCTGTGGCGCCTGATCTCTTCGCCGGGCGGGGAAAGCTGGCTTGCATGATCTCAGTCATGCGTGACGTGCGTGCAGGGAAAGGGAAGACGTTTGATGACATCGAAGCAGCGAGAGTCTGGATGGTAGCGCGGGAGGATTGCACTGGTGCAATCGGCGTAATCGGCTACTGCATGGGTGGCGGACTGTCCTTGCTACTCGCGCCAAGTGGGGGCTATTCCGTCTCGAGCGTCAACTATGGAACCGCACCGAAGGACGCGTATACAGAAGACTTCCTCAAGGGAGCCTGCCCCATCGTCGGAAGCTATGGCGCCAAAGATCGGACCCTTCGGGGCGCAGCCGAACGCCTTGACAAGGCACTGACGGCCGCCGGAGTTGAGCACGACGTCAAGGAGTACCCGGGGGCCGGGCACGAGTTCCTGAACGACCACGAAGGAGCCGGGGACAAAACGCCGCTCTTGTTCGCTGTCCTGGGGAGGCTTACGCCAGGAGCGGGTTACCACGACGCGTCTGCACAGGACGCGCGGCGCCGGATTATCGCGTTCTTCGACAGGCACTTGAAGGAGAGATCGCACCTCACGTAGCCGCCGGTCGGATTGTGGGTGTCGGAGACCCGACGTGACAGACACCCCTTGTCCCTAACTTGTCAAGCGGCGATGTCTTCTCGTTTGGTCCAGGCGATCGTTTCGTCGTAAAGACAGCCTCGTTCGACACAGACGTGCAGTATGCCCACCCAGCGATTCGCCAGTTGGCGAACGGCTTTGCGATGAGTCTTCTCGCGCGCACGGAGTTGGTCGTAGTACGCCCTGGCGCCCGGCGAGAAGTTGAGCGAGCAAAAGGCCCATTGATCGAGGGCGTCGGCTAGTCGCTTGTTGCGATGGCGGCGCGCCAACACCACCTTGGACTTTCCCGAAGCCCTGGTGACCGGCGACGTGCCGGCGTAGTTTCTGCGAGACTTGGCGTCGGCGTAGCGGTTCGGGTCGTCCCCGAACTCGCCCAGTACCCGGGCGCCTAAGACCGTCCCCATTCCCGGTAAGGAGCGGATGATCTTGGCGCTCGGGTGCTGTTCAAAATGCTCCGCGAGGGCCTTCTCGAGTTCGAGAATGGTGGCGTTGAACTGCGTGAGCAGCGCCAACGCGGCCCGGGTCGTCGCGCCGTAGGCGTTCTCGAGCACGGCGGGCTGAGCTAGTTGCTCTTCGCCCAGGGCACTTCGAATCGCGTCGGCGCGCTTTTCGAGGTTGCGTTGACGCCCACCACGGCGCAGCGCACTGATCACCTTCGCGCGTGATAACGCTCGCCCCAACGTCGGGGTCGGCGCCACCAAGAGCACAGACACGGCGTCACGATCCGCGAGGTCGGTCCCGAAGGCCGCCAGCGCACCGGGGTAGTAGTCCTTTAGTGCCGAGCGCAGCGCGTTCACCTGACGCTGACGGTTCCAGATGGTGTTCTGGTGAACCCGCGCCAGGACTTTCACGGCCTCCACCGACGAGCTGTCGCCGGCAACCCGGCGATGATTGTGGCGATCGGTGCGCACGAGATCCGCCAGCATCTTGGCGTCGCCGGGATCGGACTTCGCCCCCGAGACGTGGTGGCGATCGCGGTAGTGCGCCGCCGCCATGGGATTGATGGCGAAGACCTGATAGTCGGCCGCCACGAGCGCGGTCACGAGCAGGCCCCGATCTTTCTCGATGCCCACAATCACGTCGGGAACATCCTCGACGTCACCCGACGATTCAGCCACGAGCGCGTGCAGTTCGCTCACGCCCGCCAACGAATCGCTGATTCGTCGTCGACCCAGTACGCGTCCTTCAATGTCGACGACGCAGACATCGTGGTGAGCTTCCGCCCAATCCACTCCAACAAAAAGCATTCGTTACCTCCCGTCTAGAAAACCCACTCGAGCCCGAGGCAACGGCGGCGACCTAATGGACCAGTGCTCACGGCACGACACCCCTCCAGCCTTCTCCGCTGTCCTCACCTTTCAACCGGGGCACGGTCTGTCACTAGGACTTAAAGTCCGGGAATGCACAGTGCTCACCGATTGAAGGCTCGGGGATAGCATCACCCAAAAACTGATCGCCATCCAGTCCCATTAGGAATGCAACCTTCCACTGGCGGCTTCAACCGGATGAGTCTTGAACGGTGTCGGAGACCCGACGTAACAGAAGTGCAACCTCGCACTGGCGGCTTGACTCATTAAGGTCCTGACTGGTGTCGGAGAGCCAACGACCACAATCCGACCGGTGAATTCGACCCTTTGGGCACCGGCCCGGTCGGGATGGCTAGCTCGAAGACCAAACTCGAGTCCAACCTTGTTCTCGTTTGCGGATCCCCTTCCGGGGCGGCAAGCGGTTCTCGGGTTACGGTCGCCAGACCTCGTGGATGGGGGTGAAGTCGCCGCGCCCGGTAGCCCGGGTCAGCACGCAGGACCCGATGTCAAAGCGAAACAGAGCATCGGTCGGGTCGGGTGTCGGCACGCCAAGCGTTTTGTGTTCTCGGACGAACTGCTCCTCGAGGGCGCGCCTCGTCGAGGGGTCTTCCTCGAGCCAGGCGTGGCCGCGGACTGAGAAGGTGTCCTCGTTGTCCTCGCGCGGGAACGAGTGCAGCATGTAGCGCCCGTCGCGGCGGAGGTCGGCCTGCTTGGGCGACGGGATGATGAACGCGAACAGGTCGTCCTCGGTCAGCAGCGGCCACATCGGATGGAGGCGAGGACCGCCGTCGGGGCGGACCGTAGCGAGGAAACCGAGGCCCATGCCGTACGGGTAGAGCAGGTCCCGACCGGCAGCGGCCAGCTCGGGTCGGGCAGATCGAAGCTCGTACCAGGCAGCCATGCCCCGACATTAGTTCCGGTCCCGCCGGCCTGGTTCGGAAGGGGTGCTCCGGCGCCTCGGTGGAGGATCCCTTCCCGGGACACTTCGCAACCCGCCAATTGGGCATCCGAAATCTGGGATCGGGAAAGACTTGAAAGACGTAAGGAGAAGTTACGCCCCAGAGTCATAGCGGATTGTTCAATTGTCAACACCTCGCCTCTGGGCCACTGGCGCGCAGCGCCAAAGGGCCAGTCCGTGAAGTAGTGAAATCAAAGTCCAACTAGAAAAAAGCAGCCCATGAGGTGGTAACAAACCTATGGGGTCGGAGACCCGACGTGAACCCGCACGCGAACCGCGGTAGCCCGAACCTGAAAATGGCCACGCAGACTACGAGCAACAAGGTCCGAACAGGCCTCATTGTGGGCCTCATCTTTCTGCGACACCACGAGACGAGACTGACAAGGGACAACACGATTCCTTGAAAACAAACGACATGCGCGACGAGACCGACACGCAACAACCGTTTGACAGTTCCTCTTAATCAACAGGTTCCGGATTCAAGTCCCGGCCGGCGCACCAAGCAAATGTAACAACAGGGATGATCTGCCTAGCAGAACTGCAAGCCCTTCCTTAACGATATCTCTTACACGTGTCAATGATTTGACTCTCGGATTTTCGCTTACGGCGTTTTTTGACGATGTACCGATCTCAGCCTCGGTCCATACAAGGACATGGCGAGGCGATCAACACCACCAGGTCGAGATCTCGCCTCGCTCCGTCGTGACCTTGCGAAGAGCGCATCGAGTCGACTCGCACCGAATTCTTTTGGGTGTGGAAACAACGTTCATGCTGACCCCCACCGTGCTTGTGCTGATGGGTTGGTAGCGAACAAACGTCGAAGGGAAACGTCTGTGAACTGAGCCGTTCACTCGATCGTGTTTCCTGGTGAAGGGCATTAGTTAAGACACTCGTCCACACAAGACACGGCTCGAATCACTTTGTAACCCGTCCTCCTCTTTGGCGACCTACTCGAGCGCCCTCGAGGTGGAGTCGGGACGCGCCTCAGCGTGGAGACGCCAGCGCGACGAGGGGGAACCCCGAGGTCCACTGTCGTTCCCCGTCATCCGTTACCGCAAAGGCCTCAAACTCCGACATTCTTTCAATTACCGATAAGAAATCGCTCCCGGCCACCGCCAACGCCGTGGCGAAAGCGTCCGCGAGTCCAAGATCGGGACCGGTGACGCTCGCCGAAGCCAGACGGGACACGAAGTCTCCCGAGTGAGGATCGAACAAATGCGGACCTCGCTCGTAGGTACCTGAGGTGGCGATGCACCCATTTGGTGCCACTATTGCGATTAACTCTTTGCGGGCCGAAGGGTTCGTAATACCTACTTGGAACGACGAGTTCTCTGCTGGGAATCCGAAGGTCGCGATATCTCCTGCCGCGTTTACCACCGCACCGAAAACGGGGGTACGAAGTAAGAGGTGCAGTGCTCGCTGTGCGGCCCAACCCTTCACGTAACCCGTCGGATCGACCCCGCCCGCCAGGGCCCAGGGGTCAAACCAGCCCTGGGAAAGTTCGCGGGCGGCTTCACAGGCCTCGAGCACTTCGCGCACCTCGACTGGCGCAGTCGCGAGGTCAATCTCTCCCCGGCGTAGTCGGCTCATTGGGCTTTCGGGTTTCCACGTGCTGAATACGTCGTCCGCGTCGTGCAGGGACTCAACGGCCAACTGCACCATGGGATATAACTCATGTGCCACACGTGAGTCGCCGTAGAGGTCAATGGTCACGATGCTCCCCATCACCTCTTCTTCATGATGAACAATCCTCGCCCCAACAGTCGGCGCAACACCCGGCGGTTGGCTCGCACCCACTAAACGCCGAGTTGCTTCAGCGCGCTCTGAAGGGACTGCGCAAAGCCGGCGCTCGTATAGCTTGCGCCCGAAACACTCTGAATATTGGCACTCTGGGCGGCCATGGCCTCACGTTCCAAAATGGGAATCGCCATGGAGTCGATTGACTGAGACCGGTAGTTACCCCCGTCGTTCAGCGTCCCGATGGTGACCGACGTGATTTTGCTCCCCGTCGTCTTGACGGTGACTGACAAGACACCGAAGTAATAGTTGACCGATGGCCCGGTGGCCGCACGCGAACCCGAAGGGTTGGTGGGCTGCGGCGTGACCGGCGCGGTAGTCGGCGATCCGGTCGACGAGCCCGGTGTTGTCGTCGGCGTCGTTGGCGCTGAGCCACTGCCCGTCGGCGGGCCCTTTGTCGTTGTGGATCCGAACGTTAGCGAGGCGGGGGCCGTGTGAAAGCTGAGCACGCCCGCGACGCCGAGCGCGGTGCCCACGAAGACGAATTTGGATCGCTTCATCGTGGTAGTTCCCTCATCAGAAGGAGAACTCCTCGAGGTGAATTCGATCGGGGTTCACGTGAAGCCTCGATAACGCTGAAACCACCAGGTCCGTGAATCCCGACGGGCCGCAGATGAAAAAGTCACTATGCGGCACGTCGCCGATCAATCGGCGAATGACGTCCGCGTTGAGTGGCGCGTCACGACGCGATCCAATAATCTCGTGCAACTCGCCTTCGCGCTGTGACACCAGGGCGCGAATCTCTTCGCGGTGTACCAGATCATTGATCGTGGAGGCGCGAATCACCGCGGTGACGCGAACGTGGCGCGGGAGATCCTCGAGTAGCGCCCGCAATGGGGTGATGCCGACGCCCGCCCCAATGAGTACCACCTGATCGTGGCGGCGTACGTGTCGCGTGAACGCACCGTAGGGACCCTCGACGAATACTCGAGTTCCGGGAACTAACTTCGCCACGCTGCTCGACTGGTCGCCCAACGCCTTAATCGTCACCCTAAGGAAGGGTGGTCGAGGAAGAGCCGAAAGCGAGTAGGGGTGGGCGTGCCACCACAGATCCTTCGTCAGAAAGCGCCACTGGAAAAACTGCCCTCCGGCCACGTTGAGCGTGGCGAGATGACGCCCGGATATGGTCAGCGAGTACACCCCCGGCGCCTCTTCTTGAACCGCGTGAACTCGAAGCTGGTACCTCAGGTTACGAACAATCGGCGTTAGTACGCGACTAAACACCAGAACGGCGGCGGCTCCCGCCCAGAGTGAAATCCAGAAGAGTCTGGCCAGCGGATGGCCCAAGAACATGACGCCCGTCACAATTTGGTGAGAGAAGGCGAGCAGGAGCGCGAGGTACATATAAAGGTGCACGACCCACCACGTCTCGTACTTCATACGCCGTCGCGCGAGACGAAATGACGCTACGCCAGCGACTATGAGCAGGACGAAGCCGACGGCGGACGCGAGTACGTCGGGGTAGTGCTGCACGAAGATCCAAAATTGGGCCAACGGACCGATGTTCGTGACTTTCGCGTAGCCCAGCGTGATAAAGGCGATGTGCAGGGCGATGAGGCCAATCGGCCAGCCGCCGATGCGCCGGTGCCAGCGAACGAGGCAGTCTTGTCCAACGACCCTCTCCAGCCACGGCACGCGTGATATCAACACGATCATGATGAGCATGAGGTAACTGCCCGTCATGCCGCAGAGTCGCCCCGCCGCCATCAGCCAACCTCCGGGCGATTTCAGCGAGGCCCACGATTCAGCGGTAATGGTGAGGCTGACAACAATGCCCAGACCAATACCCGCGAGGAGAGCGAACGCGTTAGGCACCCACGGTCGAGGTCCGCTGACGTGACGACGTCTCGTTGGGGCGCGACGTTCCAACCACGAGACCGCGGCGGCGGCGCGTTCTTCAAGTTCGACGACCACGATTGGATCGTAACGACGTCCGATAAGACAGGCCGAAGATTGAGATATGAATACCGGTGTGCGCCGAGCCATTTTGGCGCCGTTGTGGCCGCCGTCCACCATCCGACATTGGGTATCTCCGTTGATGTAGTAGTCGGAGCCTCCCTGGCATTGCGACGTCTACTTTCACCACGTGATCGTCGTCGAATCAGGGACGCTCGGTCAACGTCTCGTTTGCCCTGGCGAAGTGGCCGACCGAGCGGACATCGATCCTTTGTCCTCCTGACACCAGTCGACTTGTTGTTAAGAAACGAAGAAGAGTTCCTGAACCGACTGCGGCTGAATCACGAGGGGTCTCGGCGAACTCAATGCCACGAGATTCGACCTGCTGACGACGACTCGAGCGTTGAATTGGTCACTAGGCGTTCCACAACGACACGTCGAACCCAAGACTTCCAAAACTCCGAAGTTCGCCTTACACACTCCTTACGCTGTCCAACTAAGACTAAACGTGAGAAACGCTGACAGGAGGGTGACGATGCGAATTGGCAGAGGTCTGCGATCCTGGATGGTGACGGTTGCGTTGACGGTGCTCGCAACTACGGGCGTTGTCGCGATGGGCAACGCTTGGGCACCCTCAGTCCTGACTGCCCCGGCCTCCGTCGCGACGAGCGCCCCAGTACCGACTCCGTCAACTTCCTCGAGTGCCTCGAGCGCTACTTCTCCCGCGCAAAGCGTGAGTCTGACGCACGTGCCATCGGGATCCGGTAATGACGGCACCGGCGACGGTGGGACGGGTGGTTGAGCAAGTTTCGGGGCCACGTCATCGCAGGTGGCCTCGGCGACTCCGCGCCGCGCCGGCGCGGCCACGTCGTCCACGCCCGTGGCGTTGACATCGCCACCAAAGGGTCACAGGGATGGTGGATGCGCGTCGTCACACCAAGACAATTGAACGTATACCTCAAAGTCCGGTAAATGAAATCCCTCTACGCGTGTGTTGAGGCCGGACTCCGATACTGCCGACCAAGTTCGCTGGACCTCGCGATCGCGTGAAGTACGTCACCGTCGCCGAAGGTTCGTTGGTGCACGCGCTCGAAGAGACCACCGCGGCTTGTTACTTCACTGTCCGCGTCGAACAAGCGTAGGTCGGGCGGCTCGGCCCGGCCGGCGCACCAATAGATGTGAAATGTTTCGGCTGATCTTCATCAGATCAGTAACCAGTGATCCGTGAATTAGTAACGAGTGATGCGTCACCCTGTAACGGCCGATCTGTGACACTCTGTCGCTACCGATCCTTCGAAAAGCTGAAGTCATTCGGCTCGGAGGACAAGTGCGGCCGAGGTGCGAGCCGCACTGCGGCCCGGCAAAAGGGCGACCAGGTTCGCGAAGAGCAGTGCGCCGACGCAGACGAGAATCACCGAGAAGACCGGTACTGTCGGTTCAGGCACGACATTGATGCTGCGCGCGAACAGGGTCCACAGTTCACGTCCGATGAGCGCTCCAACCGGCACGCCGATGATGAGTCCAATGACGGCCGCCACCGTTGCTTGCCACGCGACCACGGCGGCCAACTGGCGTTGGGTGAATCCCAGCGCTTTTAAGAGAGCGAGGTCCCGGCGACGTCGTCGAACGGACGCGATGAGCGTGAGGCCGAGCGCCGCCACGGCGGCGGCGGCGAGGGCGAAGGCGAGATAAGACGGCGTGGCGCGAAGGGTGCCGGCGTTGGCTACCTCGGCCGGACGCTGCACGCCAATGATGCCCACTTCATCTTGGGCCGCCTTCTGCAGGACCAGCGTAATTTTGTGCAATCCGTCTAAGGCGCCCGTCTCAGTCGGCGACTTCAGCCGAACGAATTCGGCGTTGGGTCCGCCGCCCGGGAGGTTAAAAATGTTCCTTGCGCTTTTGGGGATGAGTCGAAAGTCAAGGAGCGCACCGGTGCCCAATTCAGTGTGCTGGGAGCCGCCCACGGCGGGAAACGTGGCCGTGCCCACGATGCGCAGCGCCGTTGATTTTCCCGCGTTGTCACTCACCTCTACCATCGCGCCCACGCGCTTATCCAGTTGCGAGAGTGTTTTTGCTCCCAGCACCACTTGACCCGGACCGTCCAAATCGTGACCGCTGAGCACGGGCGGCGTCACCGACGCGCCGGGTGTTTCTCCAAGCACCGAGACTGTCTTGCCATCGATTTCCAACTGAGCGAAATCAACGCCCGACCACGCGGCAACGTCGGGATCGCCGTTCAGTTCCTTCTTCGTCTGCGCCAGCGGCATCACCCCCACCCCACCGGCCGCCGACATCACCACCGTCCAGTTCCATCCGTAGAGCGCCGGTCGTGATACCAACGTGTTGAGACTTGAGCCAAACGTCAGGGTGGCCACCACAACCGAGACCGCCACCACGGCACCGACCACGGCCGAGCGTACCGGCGAAGCCTGACGACCACCGCCGGGCACGAGGGCGAAACGAATCCCGCACACCGCGGGGGCGGGCAGACCCACGACCATGGCGGCCCGCACCGACTTTGAAGAGCGAGCCGTGCTGCGAGCGCTACGCCGCGCGACGCGGTAGGGAGCGCGATAAACACTGATCGCGACCGCAGTACCCGTTAGAAGCACCACCAGCAAGAGCACGCCGATCCCGAGGACCTCACCATCAAGGGCCAGCCCCGGCGTAGGATAGACGGGCCGAACCGGCCCGATCGGCGCCAATGGGGATAACAAGAAGGCGACTACGCCGGCGAGAACGGACCCCGCGACCACCGCGCCGACGACACCGATAAGCCCGTCGAGCGAGGTCATCGTTGGTGTGCCACCTAGGGCGCGCACCACTTCCAGTTCGTGGGCGCCCAGTCGTAATTGACGGCCCAGGAGCTGCAGGGCGATGACCAACGTGACCAAGGAGACAATCAGGCCGAAGATACCAAGGGCAATCGCGTCGGGTCTGATCACTCGTTGCGCGGTGGCCTCGGACGCCGACGCTGTGGGAGTAAACAGTTGGGGAATGCCCTTCGGAAGAATTCGACCGATCTCCGCTTCGACCACCGCCAGGTTACGCGGTCCCCCGGATATCTGTAAGAAAGAAATGGTGGGGTCAGCGCAGCACTGAAGCAGCGGCTTAGTGAAGGCCGGCGTGGCGAAGATAGTCGGACTTCGATCGGTGTCGTCGATTACCAGTCCCGCACTGGTCGTGACAATGCCCACCACCGTTACCACGGTGCGAAAGGTGGGCTTGCATCGTTGACAGTTCGTGGTGGACTGTTTGTCACCGACCACACCCAGCGGGAATTTTGAACCGAGATGCAGCCCGAGCAACCGTGCCGCGTCGGCGGTCACGGCCACTTCGTGAGCGCTGGCGCGGTTCGGCAATCGACCGCTGAGGACCACGAGGCGATCCATGTTGAAAAAAAGGCCATCGACGCTGCTATAGAGAGCCACTCCCGCCCCTCCCGCCGACAAGGCACCCGGCACGGGGTAACCCTTCGGCCCCACTTTTTCTGATTGGTAACCGGCCTCGCTCTCCACCCGGGTGACGTGGGGCAGACGGGCGATCTCATTGATGAGGCCCGGGTCGTACCCGGTGGGATCGGGTTGGTAGAGCCCAGTGACCAGGGCCAAGTCCGATGGATTGGTACTTTCGAGGAACTGATGGAACGACGTATCCGTGCGCCGAGCCCCGGCGATCGACGCCATCGCCACCCCGCCGACCGAGCCGATCAACAACACAATGCTCAGGTAACCGCGCCATCGACGGCGAAACCCCGCTCGGAACCGGTACCACGCCACGCGAAGTGCCTGAGTCATGTCAACGACGCCCTCCGAGCCTGCGTGTCGCTGCGAACATATGCGCAAGCCTCGCCGCTGGCAAGTGGCAACGCCAACTAGGTAACCGCCAATTGGACCTCGTACTAGCACCCCTCGTTCCACTTCTTGGAGAATTACTCGCGACAATATGGTGCTGGCGGTCTTGGCACTCCCATGGCTCGCAGCGAGTCCATCTTCGTTGGGACCAGTTTTTTGGGGGTCACACAGAGTTGTCGCCCGGCTAGATCGCCTTCAGCCAAGCAACGAGTTCCTCCGTCCTCCTCCAACGCTGCGTTGCCCGGCACTTCAATCAGCCCTTTACCCGGCACTTACTTTTGCCAAGGTCAGCAACCTTGTTCTCACAAATCCCACGTATCCGAGAATGCGCGTTGCTCGAGGTCGATATGTCAACAGATTTGTCAACACTTCTCCGGCTCAGTGGGCACAATCATGCGCAAACTACGCTCACTGACCGGTTGTAGAAATGTCAGCTAACTAGCCGGAACGCAAGCCCCGCTCATCCAGCGTAAGCCGATCAACTGACTCTTAATCAACAGGTTCCGGGTTCAAGTCCCGGCCGGCGCACCAATAGAGATTTTTTAATACCACGGCTGAACTCTGACACTCCGAAGCCACTACATTTTTCCAAGCTCCCATTGTCGATGATTACGACGACCTACGTCATCGTGCTTATTCGGCTCGGAGGACAAGTGCGGCCGGAGTACGTGCGGCGCTACGTCCTGGCAGCGCCGCCATGAGGTTGGCGAACACCAACGCACCGAGGCCCACAAAAAACACAGACAAGACCGGCACCGAGGGGTCGGGAACGGCGTCGATACTTCGTGCAAACAGGGTCCAGAGCTCGCGTCCGATCACAATACCGAGCGGAATCCCCACTACTACGCCCAGGAGTGCGGTCGTCGTTGACTGCCACGCGACGACGGCGGCCAACTGACGGCGGGTGAAGCCGAGCGTTTTCAGCAAGGCCAGATCTCGCCGGCGCCGGCGCACCGACGAGGCGAGCGTGAGCCCGAGAGCGAGAACGGCCCCGAAGGCCAGTCCGACGGCCAGGATGATCGGCGTCGAACCAACGCTTCGGTAATTTACGATTTGGACGGGGCGCAGCACGCCCAGCACGGAGACATTATTACCAAACGCGTTCCGGTCATGGGCGAATACTTGGTCGGCGACGTTGGCAAGGCGCTGCAAATCCGCTCGACCGGCGGCGGCGCTCACGCCCGCTCGCATCCTGACGAAAGCCAGCTCCGGGCCGTTAAGATTCGGATCCGAGCCGCTACTTCCAAAGCCCGCTGGCAAGACTCCGGAGGGGAGAATGGCCCCGGTACCCATCGAGGTGTGCTCAGCGACGTAACTGGAATAACCCACCGCGGGCAGGGTTGCGGTCCCGACGATCACCAACGGAGTGGGTGGAAGATAGGCGGGAACATTATTCTTGGTTCCGAGGCTGATTTCGACCGTGTCGCCAATGTGCTTGTGCAACATTTGAAGGGTGCCCGCACCGAGCACGATTTGATCTTTCGTGTCGAGTCCGTGCCCCGCCAGGATCGGCGGGGACACTTTGGCGCGCACGTTTTGAACCAGGACGGGAACCTCCTGTCCGTCGATTTCAAGGTCGGTATAGTCGGCACCGCTCCACGCCGCCACCTTCGAGTCGTGGTTAAGCAACGACACCGCCTTAGGCGGGACGTTATTAGTAGGTTGCAGCAGGTAGTCCCAATTCCACCCGTAGAGCGGTGGATGCGAGATTAGATTGCTCAGCCCACTCGAGAAAGTTAAGGTGGTCACCACCATCGCAACGGCGAGCACCGTGCCAAACAGCACCGAGCGCACCGGCACAGCCCTGCGGCCCTGTTCCGGTTGAAGGGCGAAACTCACTCCGATTACCCCGGTCACCGGTAGTCCGGCGGTGTAAGCCCCTCGCGAGGCCCTCGGTCGGGGCCAAGAAGAGAGGCCAGCGAACTGCACTCGATGGGGTGCCCCGCGAAGGGACTGGGCAATCGCGACAGCAACGAGAACGCCGATCAACACCAGCACACCAACGCCGAGCACCGTCCAGTCAACGGCGAATCTGGCGCCGGGATAGATGGGGCGCACCGGGCCCAGGGGGCCGAGCGGCGAAAGAACCGTCGCCACTGCGTAGGCAATCACCGCGCCGAGGACCACGGCGAAAAGTATGCCAACGAGACCCTCGATGACGGCGGTAAGGGGACTTGCTCCGAAGGCCCGCATTATGCGCCGGTCCTCGTCGCCCCGGCGTAACAGACGCGAGATGGCCTGGGCCGCGAGAACCAAACAGACGAGGGCCGCGATTGCTCCGAAGGCGCCCAGGGCCACCGACTCTGGTTTGATGGCGAGTTCCACTTGAGATGTCACGCTTGACGTGACATGGAACTCGTAGGTTGAACCTCGCGGTACGATGCCGATGAGTTCTTGCTCCACCTTGGCGATATGGGCGTGGGCGTGATCAAGTTGTATTCCGTAGAGCGCGGGCGTAAGTAAGCCAGGTGCCCTTTTGTCCAACTGTCGCATCAGCGCTCGGTCCAACAACACGGTACCGAACGTCTGATCGACGTCATCTTGCACTACCTCGGTGTTGAGATCAACGATTCCAACCAACCTGGCCCGCACCATCACGAGTGGTTTGGCGCGCGGTGTGCCAAAGTCCGGTTGATTCGTTTGCGCCTGGGTGAAGAGACCCATTGGCACAAACTGGCCGATGTGCGCGCCGAGTATCCTGGCCGCACCAGCGGTCATGACAATTTCGTTGGCCCGGCTCTGATCAGCCGCCCGGCCCTTCACCACCGCCAGTCGGTCCTGGGTGAGCAGCATGCCGTCCAGGCTGCCCGCGATGTTGATGTTGGACAAGGTATTCAATCGCGCTGCGCCGTTCGCCCCGAGAACCACCATCGAAGGTGCCGTCACCGAGACCACGTGCTTGACGCCGGGTAGTCGCTCCATCGCGCCTTTCAGGGAGTTACTCTTGCCGCTTCTGGGTCCGATTTGGAACACGGCCATTGTCAAATCCGACGCATTGGTGCTGGCCAGGAATTGGGGATACGAGGATTGGGTTCGCCGGGCCCCCGCGACCGCGGCCATGCCAATGCCACCGATCAACCCGATGAGCAGCACCACCGTCAGGTAACCGGTCAATTGACGCGCGAGCGTCGCGCGGTACCGGTACCAGGCGATACGAAGGGCTTGACCCATGGATCCAACGACCTCCGAGTTCACGTAGACCAGCAAGTACTCTCTTCAGCCTCTTTTACCAGACGGCGCTGCGCCAGCATGGTGACCGCCCGATCTCACCTCGTGCTAACACCCCTCGTTCCACTTCTCGAAGAATTACTCGCGACAAGGTGGTGCTGGCGCTCTAAGAAATCGCACGGCTCGCAGCGAGTCCATCTTCGTTGGTACCAGTTTTTGAGGGGCCACACAGAGTTGTCGCCCGGCTCGATCGCCTCGGGGCAAGCAGCGCGTCCATTCTTCCTCCTCCGACGCTGCGTCGCCCTACACTTCATTCAGTTTCTGACCCAGCACTCACTTTGGTCAAGGTCAGCAACCTTCTTGTCACAAATCTTACGTATCGGAGAATGCGCGTTGCTCGAGGTCGATATGTCAACAGATTTGTCAACACTTCTCCGGCTCAGTGGACACAATCATGCGCAAATTATGCTCACTGACCGGTTGTAGAGGTGCCAGCTCACAAGCCTGAACGCAAATTCCGCTCATCGTGCGTAAGCCGATGAGCTGACTCTTAATCAACAGGTTCCGGATTCAAGTCCCGGCGGGCGCACCAAAGTAGTCAAACTCTAGGGACTCATAAAGCCCAACGGTCGCGATACTTAAATTCTTGTGGAAACTTTATGCGGTTCCAAGGAGTTTTGGTCTACGCAAAATCCGACGCGACTCACTCGAGAGATTGAAGTCACGTTTCAAGATGTCGGGCAACTGCGTCGTTGAACCCTGAACTTTCTGCTCCAAGTCTTAAGTGGAAGTGTACCCACCTTTCTGTCGCCTGAGAAAGGAGATTCGTATCCTGGTCGTGCAGTAACGACACGAGCGTCCGGTTCGCCGGCGGCGACCATCGAGTCGAGAGATAACGTGACGATGAGCCCTCTGCAAGAAGTTCCCGAGTCGGGCCCGATCGCTCGCTACGAGCGCGACGTCCACGAGCGAATTGAAAACTTCAACGACCCGCGTCAGGAGTGGCGCCGTCTCTTCTCGGAGCTGCTCGGCACGTTCTTCCTCGTGTTGGTCGCCGCCGGTGCGGGCATGATGAACGCGGCCTTCCCGGGCTCGATCAGCCGATCCGCGGCGGTCGTCGCACCGGCGCTCATGGTCATGGCGATCATCTTGTTCATGGGCAAAGTGAGCGGCGCGCACCTGAACCCGGCCGTCAGTATCGCCTTCGCCCTTCGCGGGGACTTCCCGTGGCGTCGTGTGCCGGGCTACATCGTCGTCCAACTCGTCGGCGCGACCCTCGCCGCACTCTTCTTGCACGCCGTCTTAAAGGTCACGTCCCTCTACGGGTCGAACTACCCGACGCACGGCTTCTCCGGCGGCGCGGCCCTGTGGATGGAGATCATCTTGACCATGGGCCTCGTGAGCGTGATTCTCGGCACCGCCTCGGGCGCGCAAAACGTCGGCATCCTGGGCGCCTTCGGCGTCGGGAGCTACATCGCCCTGGCCGGGCTGTGGGCCAGCCCGCTGTCGGGCGCCTCGATGAACCCGGCGCGAACCTTCGGACCCGATCTCGTGGCCACCAACTTCACCGATTTCTGGGTCTACGCGGTCGGTCCGATCGTGGGCGCCGTCCTCGCTGTCGCCATCGCCTACTTGCTGCGTGGTCGCGGCGGTGACCGCAACGCCGTCGCCGCGGCGGAAGGCACGCTCGTCGTCGACGTAGAGAACACCCGCTCCAACTAACCCGGGCGCACCACCTCGAGACTCATCACCTTGACTCGTCGCCAAGAGAAGCGTGCACGGCGGCGTCGTAGATCGTGAGGCGCCCGAGCACCGGGTCGTGCCGGATCATGCCGATCGTGCCGATCGTCCCTGGTCCCGTCCGTCGTCACCACTACGACCCCCTCGGACTCCCTCTCGACCATCTTCCACTTCCTGGGGTTACCAGTTATAAGCGGACGAACTTCCCGTCCCCACAGGATGAGGGCCGAGGACGGCCTCTCCAGTTGCCGCGACACCTTTCTTCACATTCCACATTCCTTTCGCCGGAGGGTTCTTCGATACCCGCTGCAAGTGCTCAGATATCTTCCATGGCCTTCGCCACACGGGAGCGGGCTCGGTACCCTCTTGTTCTGCTTTCGCAGAGATCAATAACGACGCTGCGGACTGCGAATTCGATTCACCCCATTCCACGCTGACATTTCGACCAACGCCGGGGACTGCACTGCTGAGGGCCTCGGCGCCTCCTCGGACCGGACTTGCACCGGCAAGCTATCGCGACCTTGTCGTTCGGTTACGTCATGTTGACTCCTTTGTCTTCAGAGCGTCCGAGCTGCTAGACGCACACCTCCTTTTAATCCCAAGGTGCCGGGATCGAGACCCGGGCGGCCCACAAACTCCCTACTCAAACCCTCTTTAATATCTTCCACTTGGCCCGATCAAGCCAATCGCCGAGCGATCCATCGGGACTCAGATCATTTGTAGTCCCAGAACGATGCGTGGTGAACAATTCAGCTGGCTAATCTCCGAAGATCCTTCCCCATGGCATGAGGTCGCTATCCGTGTCAAACAGGCATAGCGTTAGATCCTCTTGAACAGTTTCATCCGAGAATGTGTAAAGCAATGCGCGAGACGACTGGTCCTTTTCTGAGAGTTCTCGGACTCGTCACTGCATGCGGCCTCTTGGCGACAGTTCCAATGAGTCTCGGCACTGTCTCAACTGCGGGCTTGAAAAACTACGTTGCGGCCTCGTCAGAATATGTGGCACTCGGAGATTCCTACGCATCTGGAGAAGGCCTGCAGTCCAATGCGACGACGTACATTTCTCCCTCGAACAATAACGGATGTCATCGAAGCGTGACGGCATATCCCGTCTTGGTGGCGGCGAGCCTCAACGTAGATCTTGGTCAATTTGAAGCGTACGGGTCCGGTGGCTTCGTTGCGTGCTCTGGCGCCACATCGAAGGACCTCTTGAAAGGAGAAAACGGCGAGCCAGCCCAACTAAGTGCACTGTCGTCAGCAACGCGTTGGGTCACGGTGACCGCCGGAGGCGATGATCTTCATTTTGCAAATGTCCTGCTCGCGTGCTTAGGCCTCCGTGCGAGCGTCAAGGTACTTCGCACGACGAGGAGCTACACACAATCGGGCATAGTACATGAGAGCAAATCGTGTGATGAGTACCTCGCCAGTGCGAACTCTCAATTCGACGTTACGCACGGAACTTCCAAAGAAGTGGCCGCGCTGGAACACGTCTACGAGCAGATCTTTGTTCACGCACCAAATACTGAGCTGGCCGTATTGAACTACCCGCAACTCTTCACCGAAAGCCCTCCCGAGTTCTGTCCTGTCGCCCGCGGAATCAGTCTGTCCTCAATATTCAAGGAGAGATCCGCTCAATTGAACGTTGGTTATTCAGCGAGTCAGATCTCAGAATTCAATCGCGTGGAAAATGAATTGAACTCCGCCATAACAAGTGCAGTAAGTGACGTAAGCGCACTGGGAGACGATATTCGACTGGTTGACGTCAACAGCCTCACGAAGTCCGCGGCAATTCCCTGCAATCTCGCGACCAACGGGCGATCCGACTTCAATGCTCTTCGATTTTCCGTGGGTTCGCCGCTGACGACAATCGTCGAGAACTGTCACTTCGACTTAGCTCACCTTCTTTCGCTGCGGCCCTTCGTTTCGTGTCCCTCGTACGAGGGAAATGTGTTCCTGCAGAGGATTGCCGCCAACGAATCTTTTCATCCGAAGCAGGATGCGCACGAGACGATGGCGCGAGCTGTTGAAGCTCTCTTCGATCAGGTTTCACCCACAACGACCACGCTGAATCCGAATCTCAGCATTACAGGTGTTTCAGTGACGGCCGTATCGAATCCGAGCGACGCGCCTGTGGACATAATGGAAACCATCTCGGGATCAGGATTTCAGTCGGGACCGAATTGCGAGCTCGCCGGATTGGATTGAGCCAATGCGCTGAGTTTGGTTCCTGCGACCGCATTCAACGCCACAACAGTATCGACCGATCTTGAAATTGCTCCAAGCAGCTCAATCTCACCCGGCGAGTTCAACCTGACCTGCTCAAACCCATCCGTGGCGCCTGAAGGCAACGGTGAGACTGCGACGCTCGCAGATGCCATTCAACGAATCAGCGCGAAAATTGCATTCAGAAAGTGAGGTAGGCCACTGGTTCAGCAAATCACTGTTGCGGTTCAGGTCCCGACCAGGCCATAGCCGTGGCTCTCCAGCGCACCGGCCCGAGACCAGCGGTCCCCGCAATGTGATGCAACCTCCCCACCGGCCCCTTTCAAACCGTGCGTGCGGTTCTCCCGCACACGGCTTTCCGACATCGTTCACTGCCGTGCATGCGCATTCCCGTTAATTACTTTCCCATTGAGTCGGTAGATTCCGAGGTGCTGGAGCCACTCATAGGTGAATCGAGTGGCCCAGTTGCGCCCGGAGAGTCCGTACTTATTGCTGGCCAGAATGGCCATTCGCTCCGCGACGTAACTGTCGATGACGCTGAACTTTCGTGCGGAGTTTCCGAAGCGGAAGTAGCCCGACCAACCCCGCAGCAAGGGGTTGAGTCTGTCCGCGACATCGTGAAACGACAGCCCGACGTGTCGGCGATCGGTCATCTCTCGAACCTTGGCCTTGATAGAGGCCATGGCTCGATCCGACGGCCAGCGTTGCAGGTAGTAACGGCCGGGCCACTTCCAGGACTCCACCATGCGATGATGAAAGCCCAGGAAGTCAAAGCCCTCTGCCCCTCTCGTGAGGTGGACGATTCTGGTCTTGTCGGGGTGCAAGCGCAACCCGAGCGGAGCCAGAGCCGTCTCGGCAATGAAGCGGGCCATCTCGGCTCGCTCCTTCGTCGGACAGAGGACGAGCCAGTCGTCGGCGTAACGAACAACTTTTCCGGTCTGTAACGAAGCCTTGTTCAGTGCCTCGTCGAGGACTGACAAAGCAATGTTGCAGAGCAACGGAGAGATCGGAGACCCCTGGGGAGTCCCCGAGTCTGAGTCCGAGTACACCCCTCCCTCAATGATTCCCGCGCGAAGCCAACTTCGCAGCAACTTCAACATCGCCCGGTCCGAGACCCGGCGTTCGATCAGCGCCATCAGGGCCTCGTGATCGATCTCGTCA
>CABDZN010000023.1_pt1 | contig 22993 bp, 23 predicted proteins | sample 3132191 | NCBI WGS metagenome assembly CABDZN01 (sample SAMEA5534340, study PRJEB31848) | metagenome | biome: tundra; feature: field; material: soil | place: USA | collected 2013-05 | depth 0.45 m | reverse complement strand
TTCCGGGACGACACGAACGTCGAACGTCGTACCCACCACCGTGCTGCCCGGAGAAAAACGGTGCACGGCGGCCTGCGCCCGTGCGGCGACCACCGGGCTTCGAAGGAGCGACGCGGCGGCGACCGCCGCGTTGTCAATGACACGGTTGATCACCATGTCGGTGACCTCATCAGTTGCGGCCACGGGGTCCACCGCCGCTTCGGCAATCTTCCACGCCAGCTGTTGAGTCCGAGGGAGTTCTTCGTCACTTCTATAGACGCGCACTTTATGGTCAATCACTCGATTCCTTTCGGCGGCAGCCTGCACGACACTGGGCCGTCGCAGGGGTTCTCAGCTCACGGTCCTTCGGCGTGCTTCGCCAGTCGTGAGCTCGTTTACAGGTCGCCCTCACGGCAGTCGTTTGGTGATCGCGGTACTGGCCCGTTTCAGCTCGACGACGCACCACTCCGCTTTGCTCTCGTTCAAGTCTTCGGTGGGGCCAGAAACTTGCAGTGACGCGACGACGGCTCCCTCTTGACTGACGACGGGCACCGCCACCGAGGCGGCACCGAGTTCGCGTTCGCTACTGCTATAGACGTAACCCTGTTCACGGATTACTTGCAGGCTTTCGACAAATTCCTGTCGCGTGACGACCTGACCGCTCGCCAGACGAATCTCTGGGACATCGACCATCAGTTCGGTCACGTCTTCGGGCGTCAGCGCGGCGGTCAGGATTTTGGCGCCCCCCAGGTAGAGCGGTGTTGGCTCACCCAGCGGTAACAGGTAGCGAACCGGCGCGTTGCCCTCGACGCGAAGAATCATCACCTGCGCGAAGTCGACTCGAATCGAGAGTGACGACATGAAGCCGCTCGCGCCCGCCAACTCTTGCAAGATCGACAGCGATATCTGGCTCAGGCTGTTGGTGACGTGGAACGCGAAGCCGTTTATGACGGACGTGACGCCAATCGTGTAGCCGTACCTCTCCTGAGAGACGTAGCCATACTGCAATAAGACGCTAAGGATCCGCTGGGTCGTCGCGAGATGAATACCGGACTCCAACGCGATGTCGGTGAGTCGCATGGGGACCCGACTTCGCCGAAGAATGCTGAGTATGTCGAATGAGCGCTCGAGCGAGCGCATCGAACTCGAGGTCGAAATGCGATTTACCGGCGCCATAACATCCAATCGAACATTCGCGTCGTCTCGCTTGCGAGATCAAGGAGCGCCATGTGATCCCTTCGAATCAAGTCGAAGCTCTGCCCTGGCGCGCGACACGATCGGTTCCTTCCACGGTGACGGCGCTCCTTCGTACGCGCGCGAACCCAGACGAAAGTGTTGAGCTTGCTCCTCGGTCTCGATGAAGGGCAAGTCCATTGGAAAGAGCGCGTCGCCGCGTGGTCGCGGACCCGCCTTGGTCACGTGGCCCCACAACGAATGTCCCACGACCTCTTCGGCCAGAAGCGATGCCTCGATGAGGCGACCGAGGTCGACGCCGGTGGGGACGCCGAGTTCGTTCAACAGATCCACCAGATCCTCGGTCGGTATCATGCGCGTCATGCGGCCGTGACCACCGTAGGGACAGCCGCCCATGCCCCCAATTGAGGTGTCGAGGATCAGCGTCTGGTCTGCAGTGAGGACCTTGAGCGCCTCGTAGGCGGAGAGCAACGCCGTGCCGCGAGCGTCGTGCAGATGTAGGTGCACCGTCTCAATCTCGGGCCATCGATCTTGAATCGCGCGCAGTTGCGACGCGACCTGATCAGGCATGTTCCACGCCATCGGGTCACCGATCCAGACCTTGTCGACTGTGACGCCCGCCGCGCTCCAGAGCTCGTGCTGGCGCTCGAGCATCTCCATCCGGTACTCCTCGTCGAAGGGGCCGAGCCAGTTCGAACCCCACGCAGCGTTGATCGCGATGCCGACACTGCGAGCGCCGGCGTTCACCGCTCGTTCGATGACCGCCGGCCATTCGGCGATTTCGTCGGCTTGCGACCGATTGGTGTTGCGGCGAACAAAGACGTCACAGAGATGAACGAACGTCCGGGGGGACCCCGAGGGCTCGCTCAGTGGAGGCATGTACTTTCGCATCCGCTCACGACCCCGTTCGTTGAGGGCCAGCGCGCTGTACGTCACACCCGCCATCGGGGTGAACCGTGAGACCAGCTCATCGATCTGGGCCATTTGCGGGGTCCACTTGGGACTGACGAAAGAACCGACGACAATTGTTTCCAGTCCCGTGCGCGACAGCGCGTCGAGCAACGTGATCTTGGCGTCCACGGTGATCGCCGCGCTCTCGATCTGCATCCCTTCGCGCATGCCCTCTTCGATGATGGCGACCCTGGGATAGGAACTCTGGCGCGTCACGGCTCCACTCTCTCTTCTTGAAACAGCATGCCAGTCATTCGTGTCATCAGATGGCTTTCCGGTCACGGAGAGCTTCGATCTCTTCTTTGGAATAGCCGAGTTCACGGAGGATTGAGTTGGTGTGCTGACCGAGTCGCGGCGGGGGAAGCGACGGTGCCAACGGGTGTCCGTCCACGTGCACGCCGCTTCCGAGCACCTTCACGCTTGGTCGTCCCGGCACGTTGACCTCGACGTCGTGCACGAGTCCTCGCACTTTTATCTGCTCTTGGTTCAGTGCTTGTTCGACGTTCAGCAGTCGACCAGCGGGTACACTCACGTCGGCCAACATCACTTCCCACTCCGCGGCGCTTCGCGCACTGAGCGCCGACTCCAGTTCGCGCGTGAGTTCGCTGCGATTTCGCTTGCGGTCGGCTCGGTTGAGGAACCGTTCGTCGATGATCAAATCGAGACGACCGCAGACTTGGCACAGCGACTCGAACTGCTTTTGCGTATTGGACGCGATGTTGACGGGTCCGTCACTCGCCTGGAACGTCCCCGAAGGAGACGACGCGGCGTTGTCGTTGCCGTGTCGAAGGGCGGAGCGACCGCTGATGAGCTGCTCGGAGACCGCCCAGCTCATCGAGGTAAGCGCCGTCTCGAGCATGGAGACGTCGAGAAAGCATCCGGTCTCTTCCGTCGATCGCCGCACCAACGCCGCGCAGATCGCCATCGCGGCGACGAAGCCGCCCAGGGCGTCACAGATGGGAAAGCCGACGCGAAAGCGGACCGCCCGACGCCAGACCCGTGACCGAGGCCATGCCGGCAAAGCCCTGGATGATCTGGTCGTACGCGGTGCGCTCGGCGAGCGGCCCGGTCTGACCGAATCCCGAGACCGCACAGTAGACAATCCGAGGATTGATCTCATGGATTCGCTCCCACGAGAAGCCGAGACGGGTAAGGACCCCTGGTCGCATGTTCTCCAGGAGAACGTCCGAAGAGCGCAGGAGGCGCTCAAACACCTCGGCGCCCTGCTCACTCTTGAGATTCACCGTGATCGAGCGCTTACCCGAGTTTTGTGCGAGAAATGAGGGACCCATCGAAGCGGACTTCAACACCTCATCCTCTCCGAACTCTCGCGCGACGTCGCCGGTGCCGGGGACTTCAATCTTGATGACGTCGGCGCCCATCAAGCTCAACTGGTACGCGCCGAACGGCCCCGCGAGCACCGTCGTCAGGTCGAGCACTCGTATCCCGCCAAGCAATTCCGTCACGATTCGTTCCTCACGTGGGAGCCCGGCATCGTCCAACGCCAGGCGCTACTTAGCACCGCACTGATTGATTGCGTCTTGCGCACCACGTCAACACTGTTCAACGTTCTGTCGCGCCAACAACTCGGTGGGGAATGGTCAACGGCGCGAGCCGTTGACCATTCCCGACCGGGCGAACCGATACAAACTTCGTTGTTAACCCTCCTTGGCCACGACGGCCGCGAGCTGGGCGGGTGTGACGTACGCCCGCGTCACGTTGGCCAGACTGGCGTCAAAACCGATCATCTGGAAGCCACTGAAGACATTGTGGAACTTGTTGAAGTCGTCACTTCCAGAAGCCCCGTTGTAGTTGATCTGCTTATGCTGCTTAATTAACTTGACGCACGTAGCGTAGGTCCCGCACACGACGCCCGGTGGGTCCGCGACCGCGGTGACGTCCTTCACCCAGACCTTCGGATCAGTGGACTTCGCCATGGTCATGGCGAGCGACGCGATGACGATCGAGTCGTACTCGTTGAACGTCGTGGGCAATATCGTCGTGGTCTTCCACACCGACTGGTAGTCGGCGAGGAAGTGGGCATACGCGCCATCCGCCGTCGTCGGTGTCGCCGGCAGCGCCGCCGTCAAGTCGGTGGACGCGGTGGGACCAAAGGACTTGGCGTAGGCACCTTGGGGTGCTGACTGCAAGTCGTCACCAATCCACGGCGTCGACATGTAACCGAGCTGCTGACCGTCAGAGAACAACGTGGCGGCCGTCTGGGTGTCCATGGAGTCAAAGATGACCTGAGGCTTTCCCGCGAACGCCGACGTCAGCTCAGAACTGTACGACGACTGACCGGGGGTGAGCGTGATGTTCTGCTGGATCGTGCCGCCCAGCGCCTTGAAGGCCGCTTCGAGAGGCGCGATGAAGCCCTGGGAGTTCGCCGAGTTGTCGAAAATCAACGACGCCGTCTTCCAACCCTTGCTGATCGCGTACTGCGCCATTGCGATCGACTCGTTGGAGTCGGACGAGGAAGTGCGGAACACGAACTTCTGCTTCATGTTGTCGAGTGTCGTCAGTCCACCGACCATGAAGTCCACGACGTCATTGGGCTGGAACTGGTTGACGACCCCTTCAATTGTTGGTGAGAACGGCCCGACGATGACCGTCGGGTGGTTCAACATCAACTTGCGAAACGCGGGGAGCACGTCCACCGAGTCCGCGGCGTCATCGACGTAGACGCTCTTCAGCTGGTCACCCAAGACGCCGCCGTTGTGGTTGATCTCGTAGATACCCACGGCTACGCCGTGCGTTCCCCAACTCGAGAGCAGTGACTTCGTACCCGTGAACGGAAAGATGCCACCGACCACCAGTTTCGTCTTCGTTTTACTCGCGCTGGCGGTGCCGCTCGACAAACCGATACCGGCGAGCGTCGACACCATGGCCAGAACCAGCATCACTCTGGCACCCCCGCGGCGACCCGCTAATTTTCTAATGAATTTCATTCGGTACTTCCTCCTTTTATTACTTTCATTTACTTCAAGCCCGTGGGAATTTCCCACTGTTACGAACTCGTAGCCTCCGCTCGACCCAAGAAGATGGCGGCCAGGTCGTGCTTGGCGATCTCCGACGTGGGACCGTGCATATGGTTGGAACCCGCCACGAAGATGTGCACGAAATCGGCGTGCGCGAGGGCACGTTCGACGTTCTGTTCGACCACCAACACGGCGGTGCCAGACTTCGCGATGAGATCGATCTGGTTCCAGACGACGTCGGTGTAGGCCGGCGACAGTCCGGCGGTGGGCTCGTCGAGGACAATCACCGTGGGCTCGACCATGAGTGAGCGCGCGATCGCCAACAGGTTCTGTTGACCACCCGAGAGGAGCCCGGCCTTCTTGCCTTGGGCCTTCTTCAGGTCAGTGAAGATCTCGAGAATCTCTTCCAGCCGGGCGTCGGTGTTTCCTCGAACGGCGAAGCCGCCGACTTCTAGATTCTCGCGAACCGTCAAGTTCGTAAAGACGTTCTCATTTTGCGGAACGTAGACCAGCCCGTTGCGCGGAATCAGATGACCCGGCATCTTCGTGATGTCCAGGTCGTTGACGACGATTCGCCCCGTCACCGCACGCAAGATCCCCACGAGGGTCTTGGCGTAGGTCGACTTCCCCGCACCGTTGGGCCCGATGATCGCGGTGATGGTGCCCACGTCGGCCGAGAGTGATATGTCGTTGATGATGGGCGTACGACCGTAGCCGGCCGTGATGTTTTCAGTTATGAGGGCCGGCATTGATGATCTCTCCTAGGTACGCCTGGACCACTTCGGGGTTCGCACGGAGTTCGCTGAGGCGACCAGTCGCCAGCGTCCGTCCTTCCGCCAAGACGATCACGTTGTCACAGATCTTTTCCACGACGTTGAGGTTGTGTTCGATCATGAGCACCGTCATGCCTTGGCGCTTCATGTCGAGGATGTAGCCGCCGATACGTTCAATGAGCGCCGGGTTCACGCCCGCCATGGGCTCGTCGAGCAAGAAGAGGCTGGGGGAGGCCATGACGCCCCGCGAGATTTCGAGCAACTTCTTCTGGCCCCCCGAGAGCTCGCGCGCCAGATTGTCTCGAAGATCGTAGAGTCCGTACGTGCGCAGTATCTCCGTCGCGCGCTCGATGTTCTGACGCTCTTCGCGCTTCAAGAGACGCGGGCGAAAGAAGATGTTGAACAGCGACTCCCCCGCTTGGACCTTGGGCGCGACTAGGAGATTCTCCAGCACCGTGAGGCCGCCGAGTTCGCGCGACAACTGGAACGTTCGCATGAGACCCAAGCGCGCGATCTTGTACCGCTCCCAATTCGTCACGTCAGTTGAACCCATGTGCACGGTGCCGGAGTCACACTTCATCGCGCCGGAGAGGATGTTGACGACGGTCGTCTTGCCCGCGCCATTGGGACCGATGAGCGCCGTGATCTTGCCTTTGGGAACGTCGAACGTCGCGCCGTTGACGGCATTGACGCCGAGAAACGACTTGGTGATGTCCTGGCAACGAAGGATCGGCTCGTTGACCTGATCGACTGAGGAGTTCATCTCATCACGCGTCGTCATGACTCATCCTTCTCGTCAACGTTGCGCGACGGCGCAGGATCTACCGCCGTCATCAACGAAGACGGTGAGGTGGGAACGACCACTTGTTGACCGTCTGACTTCGAAAACGTCGACAGCAGCGGACTGCGGCGAACTCGCTCGGGAATCATTCCCTGGGGACGGAACCAGAGCATCACCATGAGGAGAATGCCGATCAGCATGGCGTCGATGTACTCGATCAATCCGGGGTGCCCCGGTATATCGGGTAGGAAGGCTGGTAGGTGGATCAACAACGTCTCGACGAGAAGTGCGCCAACCAGCAGGCCCACGTTGTTGCCCACCCCGCCAACGATGATGACCGCGAAGATGACGAACGTCTCGCCGGGTAGCCAGGCCGAGGGGTTGAACGAGCCACCGAATTGGATGATCAACCCGCCGCCGATGCCGGCATAAAAAGCGCCAATCAACATCGACGTCAGCTGGTAGCGAAAGACACCCTTGCCGAGTGCCGCCGCGACGTCCGCGTCGTCGCGAATCGCCCGAAACGTACGCCCCAATGGTGAGCGGGTGATCCGACTCATCAAGAACCACAGAATGAGCGCCACGGCGGCCGTGACGCCCGCGAAAAACGGCACGAAGGAGTTGGTGGTCAGCTTGAAGACGCTGGCCATGGGCTCGGGAACGTTGTACAGACCGTCGGCGCCGTTGAACAAACGCACGTAGTTGTTGATGAGGTCGTAGAGGACCAGCGAGAGCGAAATCAAGACCATGGCCAAGTAGTCAGTGCGCAATCGGCGCAGAGTAATCAATGCCACGAAGAGGGCCAGCGCACTCGCCGCGAGTCCCCCGATGATCAGATTGATCGGAAACGGTAATGAGAGACCGAGGATGTACTGCTGACCGGTGCCGGCGGAACTGGGCAGACTCACCGCACCCGTGACGTACGCGCCAATCGCGACGAACCCGATGTAGGCGAAGTTGAGGATTCCCGTTTCGCCGTACTGAATGTTGAGGCCCATCGCCAAAATGAAGTAGTCGAAGAGGAAGAAGATAAGGGTGAAGACGTAGTACCAAAACGCGGGCATGCCTAAGCCCTTCCGGGCCGGGCAAACAAGCCATTGGGCCTGAACAACAAGGTCAGTATCAAGATGACGAACGCGACGTCCAGCTTGTAGGACGCGTTAATGAAAGCGGCGGAGATTTCGGTGGCGAGTCCAATCAGGACCGCTCCGGCCATCGCCCCGTAGATGCTTCCCACGCCGCCCACGATGACGGCAGCAAAGATCACGAAGAGGAACAGTTCACCCGAGGCCGGCGTGAGGTTGCCCTCGGTGATGCCCAGGACCGATCCCGCGAGACCGGCGAGGGTCCCCGACAGAAACCACGTGATGGTGGTGATGCGGCGGGTGTCAATGCCGCTCGTCATGGCCAGCGTGGTGTTGTCGGACATCGCGCGCATCGACTTGCCGAGTCGGGTGGTCTTCAGCATGAGGTGCACGAGCAGCATCATGACCACCGAGATGGCCATGACGATCAACTGGTTCCTCGTCAACAAGAAGGGACCGATGTGTAGGACTTGCTCGATCTTCATGTTGTACGCGCGAACATTTGCTCCCCAAATCGAATAGATCGCGTTCAAGATGATGAGCGAGAGACCGAAGGTGACGATCAGTACGTAGAAGGTCTTATTGAACCGCCGGGCGAAGGGACTGAGAAGGAAGTGATTGATCAACACCGCCAAGAGCCCCATGCACAGGGATCCGCCCACGAGCGCTATCCAGACGTTCAAGTGGAGAAATTCGGAGTTCAGGGCGTAGGTAAAGTACGCACCGAGGGCCATGAAGTCCCCGTAGGCAAAATTGATGTAGTTCGTGATACCGAACTGCAGACTCAGCCCGACCGCCGCGATCGCGAGTACCGAGGCCGTGACAAGGCCGAAGCCGAATGCCAACCAGAACTGGGCCACTCTTCCCCCAAATAAATGACGCAACCGCAGGCCCCGTATGGTCTCCTGCGGTTGTGAGAGTTTCTATCGCAGTTTTCGACGCTTGTCAATTAACTGCCTGTTAACGCTCATCTTGTCGCCAGCCCCGAAGGAAAAGACGCCTTGACTGAAGCGGCTTTCGCAGGTCGTTGCAGCGCGGAAACGCCCTGATCACCGCGTCGTCGAATCCAAAACCAACTCCCGCAAGAATCCCCCGACCTGGTATGAGGACTTCGAGTCTCACCTTGTCGCCCGAAGAAGGCTTTCCTCCATTCTCGAGACTCGCGCAAGAATCCCCAGAGTAGTGACGTTCGGGCTGCAATAGTTGTCACCATGTCAAATCCGGATCGATACTCGCACGGTCACCACGAATCAGTACTACGAAGCCACCGGTGGCGAACGGCACAGAACTCTGCGGCTTTTCTCCTTCCCCACTTGACACCTGAACACCACGTGTTGGACGTGGGTTGCGGGCCAGGAACGGTCACGATCGACCTGGCCAGAGTGGTGTCGTCGGGTCACGTCACCGGTATTGACATCTCCGAAGAAGTGATCGAGATCGCTCGCCGTGCACTGCACGACAGTGACGTCCACAACGTCGATTTCGAAGTCGGCGACGTATACGGCCTTTCGTTCGACGATAAATCATTCGACGTCGTGTACGCGCACCAAGTGTTACAACACCTAAGCAAACCTGTCGCTGCACTCTCCGAGATGCGCCGAGTCTTGCGCGATGGAGGCCTGCTTGCCGTACGCGACAGCGACTACGCTGCTTTCAGCTGGTCCCCGGATGATCCTCGTCTCGATCGGTGGATGGACATTTACCAGGGGCTGACCAGGATAAACCATGTTGACGCCAACGCGGGGCGACATCTTCACGCGTGGGTACGACAGGCCGGATTCTCCTCATTGGAAGTTACAACGTCGAACTGGACGTACTATCTGCCCCAAGAGCGCGCGTGGTGGGGACAACTCTGGGCTGACCGAGTTCGAGAGAGTGAATTCGCGCGCCAGAGCTTGGAGCACGAACTGACGACTGAAGTTGAGCTGAACCAGATCGCTGAGGCGTTCTTGGAGTGGGCGGTCGACCCGGACGGTTTTTTTAATCTCGTCCACACTGAGGTACTCGCCAGCTGATAAGCAAACCCAATTTACTCGAAGCGCTCCATAGGTCGCACCTGGTAAATGTCGTCTTCTCCTACTTCGATCGCGGCGACGCTTTCGTTACTGAAGTCAGGCACGTGGTCAAACTTAGTTGACCCTCATCGCGACGTTTCGACGACGGGCCCCTCGGGGCCATTTTCGTCGCTCACGAAGTGGGTACTCTGCCAATGGAGAGACGAGACGAGAGAAGACCATGGAACAACCCGGACGCGATGACCTCATCAGTTGGAAAGAGTCCCAACCCGCCAACTACTTCACCGCAGTGCCCCAACTCCGGTCATTGCTGGAACTACGCATGGGCAAGCCAGTTCCGGTGCTTCTCGTAGAGAAACTCACGAACTTTGGTCGCGACGTCGCTCAGATAATCGAACCGGCGGTCCAGTCCCAGGAACGAAATCGTGAGTTCCCCAAACTGCGCTCGTTCGACGAAGTAGGGCGCCACGTCGAACAAATCGAATTTCACCCCGCTCACGAAGAAGCCGCGCGCACCGCATGGGCATCGGGCATGCTCGGTACCGCACTTAATTTCGAGGGAGCCTTCGAAGTAGCCGGGCTCTTCTTCTTGCTCTCGCACGTCGGTGAGGGCGGCCAAGCCTGTCCCATTGTTTGCACCATTGGCTTACGAAGAGCAATCGAGCACCGAGCGTCTCCAATGATCAAAGAGCGCTACTTGAAAGGCCTCACCGAAACTGACTCGTCGAAGGCCCTGCGGGGTTCTCAGTTCCTAACTGAGGTGCAAGGAGGATCCGACGTTGGCGCAAATGTCACAAGGGCCTCTCCTGACGCTGAGGTACCGGGCGCTTGGCGGATTAATGGCGAGAAGTGGTTCTGCTCCGTCGCCGACGCGGATCTCTTTGCCGTGACGGCTCGCCCCGACTCCGCGGGACCCGGGACGAAGGGACTGGCCTGCTTTGTTGTCCCGCGTTCACTCGACGGCGCCACCCCCAATGGCTTTCGTCTTCGTCGATTGAAGGACAAGCTGGGTACGAGAGCACTGGCCTCGGCCGAAATTGATTTCAACGACGCGCTGGCGTGGCCGATCGGAGCGTTGGACGAGGGCTTTCACGTCGCGGTCGACGAACTACTCAATACTTCCAGGTGGCTGAACGCCGTTGGCTCGACAGGGATTATGAGTCGCGCGTACTTAGAAGCATCCTCTTTCGCACTTCACCGCACGGCGTTCGGCGTATCGATTGCGTCGTTTCGTGCCGTTCGTGAACAACTAGCAAGGATGAAACTTGAGACCTCAGCGGCTCTTGCGTCAACCTTCGCACTGACTGAACTCGTGGGCAGGATTGACGAAGGCACGGCCACAGAAAGCGACGCGGGCGTTCATCGGTTTCTCGTGAACGCTAATAAGTACGTCACGTCAATCGCGGCGTCCGACGTAGTCCACCAGGGAATTGAGGTGTTAGGCGGCAACGGCACGATTGAGGATTTCTCCCCTCTCCCTCGTCTCTATCGTGACGCCGTGGTCTTTGAGAGTTGGGAAGGAACCCACAACGTCCTCTGCGCCCAGGTGCGCCGAGACTGTGTTCGTCTAAGACTTCTGGATGTTATGAATCAGTGGATCGAAAAGGAGCTCTCGCTGGTATCGACTAAGTATTCTCCCGAAGTCGAACAGATCCTTCACTCGCTGAGCGCACTTCAGCCCGGACTGCTCGAGAGTCTTATAGATTCAAGCCGTTCTGACCCGAATTTCCGCCGACTGCTCACTGATCTCATGCACGTTGTTCAGGCCACGTGTCTACTTCGCGAGGCTGACAACTCTCCCTCTGATGCCAGCAAGAAAGCTACCGCGTCAGCCTTCATTCTTCTTCACCTCGAGAGCGGAGGGTTCGGCGCAGAACCCCGATGGACTCTGTTCGTCGACGACATTCTTGTCGAAGCACTCAGCTGACGTCGAGGTCGAAACCCTGACTTTTCGAGTAGTCGAAGACAGCCTTGACGGCATTCGCCTTGGAGTAAAGTAACTGGTCGGTGACTTCCAGTTTGCGGATGAAGAAAGCCATGCACCGGGCCGCTAGCTCATCGGGAAGAGCAGGGGACTTTTAATCCCAAGGTGCCGGGATCGAGACCCGGGCGGCCCACCAGGAGTTTTGGAGCATTTTCGTGCCCGAAACCCAAAACATTATCCCCTGCTTACGCCGAGCAGGCCTCTAATTGGGCCTCGAATTTTCGGACAACGTCCTAGACATACTTGAGAGCGAAAACACGGTGATTGATTCAGGCGACCGCCGTAAACCCGCGCAGTACCGAACACGTTTCGCACGGCTTGGATAACTTTCAAGAACAGCGTTTGGATTACCGGACCAGAGCTAGGGCAGCGCAGCAGCCCGCAAGCACTAACGCGATAGGGGCCATGAGATGGCGCTCCCAGCGGCTACGCGATGCGAAATTGATCATCCCACTTAGTCCAAATATGGCGACGAATACCCATATGGCAATGTTCACGAAAGTGGACTTTCCGGTGGCCCCGAAAAGCCCCCCTTCAGCAAGAACTACATAGAGGGCCGCACCGAACAACGCCGAAGAAATCGCGCTCGCAACGCGCAGTCTTGACGGCAACACGGTCTTGGTTCCTCCAAAAGCGGCAGCGCCGTAAGGGAGACCGGCAGCGAGAAGCATCTGAAAAACAGACAGACAGACAATACCTATCGACGCAATGAGTGTCACCCAATCAGAAGGGGAATTCAATAATCGCCTCTTGCGCTTCAGACGAGCAGACTAGGCCCGGCGACCAATTCTCGCATATTTCAATAGCAGCAGACGGGGCTGACGATATGGGTCTCAGGTCGGGTTTATAGGTTTAGGCAGCTTTCAACGCCAGGCCAGGGGCTTCATTCTCAAGATGGACAGGCACGCAGCGTCGAGGACCGTAGAGTTCCAACGTCGGTCCAGGTATCTCTGTCTCACTACTCAGCTGAGTCGCCTGGTCCTTGCCAATCCCAGGTCGTCGTTGAGGACCCAGAAGCTCGGGAAGCGCCTCTCGGTCTTTCTCTCGATTGGCGAACGTCTTGGCGGCGATGACGTCGTCGAGGGACGCGACGTGCAACACGAAGCCATCGCCTCGTAACACTGTCGATCGCGTGATGAGCTCTTCGTACGGTACGGACCGACCCGTGGAGTCTTTCAAGTCCGCCAATACGTCAAAGGGGCCCGCGTCAGTGGTCCACGTCGAGTTGCCCGCGTTCTCTAACATCACGCCGGCGAGTTGCTCCAGATTGGCGCGTTCGCGGCGCACCACGCAGTCCGCGTCGTCGGTCTCTCGCTCCGCGCCATACGCGGTGGCGGCAACGCTGCCAACTAAGAGATATTCGACCTCGTGACGATTGAGTACTTCAATCAGTCGTGGCAGGTCGAGACTGGGACCCTCACTTTTTGGCGTCATTGAGCGCGGCTCTCGACGTTCGAATGGCGTCGACTTCAGCGAGCCACAACTCGGCCGCCTCTTTCGAATCAATCCGGCGGCCGTCGAGAAGGATTGTCACGTCATCCTCCGTGGGAGGGCCAGCCGTGCGCATACGCTCGGCCAATTCGCTTACTGACTTCACAGCGCTCATGGTCACGCTCCCAGTGTAGGAGGAATCGGCGGAAATACGAAGACGCCGCAAGGCACAATGGGTTTGCGCTGATACCCCCGAACGGGCCTCATTTTAGGCCTCATATTTCTGCAACACCACGAGACGAGACCGACTCAAAACAACACGATTCCTTGAACACTAAAGACATGCGCAACGAGACCGACACAGAACAACCGATGGAAGGTTCCTTTTAATCCTCAGGCGCTGGGATCGAGACCCAGGCGGCCCACCTAGGTAAGTTGAACTTTCTCGCTCGCGGATCCCAACGGTCGCGGCGCTCTGGAAGGAAAATCGAAGGTTTTCGAATTATTCGCCGTTTCACACACCACCCCTACTTTGGTTCCGTAAGACGTCGCGCACCGCTACAGGCCTCACTTTAGGCCTCCGATTTCTGCAACACTGCGAAACCAGACCAACGAGAGATAACGCCGCCTGACAATTGTCAAAGCCTCCGGAGTACCTGGACTGATTCACGACCGTGTGGTGATCGGGAGCCGCAACCGGACCGTCCAAATCATCAGAACGATCGACATCGACCATACCGCCGCACCAGTGCCACGCGATCCGGTGACATCGGCTAGGTCGTCCATGTCGGAGGGGACTCCCTAGATCGATTGGGTGATCGTCAGGTGTGGCGCGCCGATGACGCCCGCCGCCTTCATGGTCTCTGCGAGTTTCGGATTCGAGACGAAGGATTGTGCCGTCTCCACGGAGTCGAAGGTCTGCATGACCAGTACGGACGTCATGTCTTCGGGCGAGCAGTAGATCTCGTCGTGAAGTACGCCGTTCTCACGGCGAAAGGGCGCTGCTTCGTCGTAAGTGTTACGCCAGTGGTCATAACTCGCCACGTTGGCCTTGAAAACCAGAACAACTGACATCATTCCTCCACGTCTTGGGCGTCGTGCGAATCCTAGGTCCGCCGGAGCCTCGGGTCGCCACAACCGACTCGAAGCTCGGTGCCCTTCAACCCCAGGCGCCGAGCCGGCGTGACAGTCGCGACGACGACATCGAAAGTGACGACTGCCACCGCGCTCTCGAAACCTCAAGTCGCCGGCAATTTGGTGATGGAGCGATGATTACTGCTTTCCATCGCTGCTGTCATGACTCGGCCGCGCAACGACTGCGGACACTCGAATCACGAATCTCTTGTTTAATGTAAAGGGCGAATTCACGGGGTCGGCGCGCCGCCGATCATCGTGACCGTGGACGAAGTTGGACTGCATGGTGGTATCACACCTGTGGTGTCGGAGGCCCGACGTGACTCTGCCACCTTGCATTGGCGGCTCCGTCAATCCCCAACTTCGGACAATAGGGACTGTGAATCGGCCTGGGTATTCCGGAGACTCTCCGGAATACCCAAGCCGATTCACCTGGCGTAAAAGGCCCGACGCCATTGCTCTGCTCGGATGACATTCAAACCGGTCACCGGATTGACCAGTGAATGTCCCGTAACTAAACCGTGAGCAGATCTAGCCGGTCGCGAAGGGATGCACCTCAAGATGGCTCATCAACTGCGCCAGACTCGCCGTCGCCACGCACACGACGCTGTCGGCAGCACCGTAGTAGAGGTGCAGGGTGTCGCCGTCGTCGCGCAGGATCCAACCGCAGGGAAAGACGACGTCGGGCACGTCACCCGACTGGTCGTAGGGTGCCTGAGGACCGAAGATCCACTCGTTTCCTCTCGCGAGAACCCTGGAAGGGTCGTCGCGATCGAGCAGCGCCAATCCAAGGCGATAGATCGACCCCGAGGCGGTCACCCGCACGCCGTGGTAACAGATCAGCCAGCCATCCTTAGTCAGCAGGGGAGGGGGACCGAGCCCAACTTTGTTGGCGTCCCACCAGCCGCCACGCCGCGCAGTAAGCAACGTTCCGGCCTCACCCCAGTAGTGCAGGTCAGGGCTGAACGACAACCAAATGTGAGCGCCCAAGCCTGCGGCGGCCGGGACCGGACGGTGGATGAGGGCCCAGCGATCATCGAAGGTCACGGGGAAGAGGGCGGCATCCTTGTCCTCGGGCGCCTGGAGGACGCCGCAGCGCTCCCAGCGTACGAAGTCACGCGTCTTGGCCAGGCTCACGAGCGGCCCGTAAGCCGAATAACCGACGTAGACGACGAAGTACTCGTCGCCAATGCGGGTTATCCTCGGGTCCTCGATCCCCCAGCACTCCTCCGGGAGATCCGGGTCGGATTCCAATCCCCTGGTCGGGTCGATCTGCCAACCGGTGAGCCCGTCGTCGCTGGTGGCGACCGCTAAGGAGGAGAGGCCAGTGCGGTGCTCAACCCGCAGCAGCAGGAGCGTGCGGCCTTCGAACTCGGTAGCCCCGGGGTTGAACACCGCGTTCACCATCTTGGGAAAGTCGGCGGAAGTCATGATGGGATTACCGTCGAATCGATGAAACAATTCGCGTGCATCGGTCTGCGGACTCATGGGTATCCCTCTTTAGAAACTGGTCCACTTCTACACTTTTTTGCTCGTGCACGCGAATCAGGAGTACAGTGATTCGTTCGCACTCGAAGGGTCTCGGAGAAGAAGAGGTCAGAATATGAAGATGGTTTCCGGCCGCGTGCCACAGGTCAGCCGATTGCACGACCGGCCAATTGTCGAAGCGGGTTCGGTGCCGGGCTACGAAGCGGTGTTCAACGCGGGGCTGCTCTACCACGACGCCACCCACCACCTCTTCGTCAGGGGCGTCCGCGACGGCTCCACGCCTCTCGCCCTTTTCGACGGCTACCTCGGTGAATCTGCAGACTCGCATTCGGCCGGCTTACTATATTTTGGACGGTAGCGCTTCTTCAAATTACCTGGCTCGCGACCACGTCCAAGTCGATGACCGTGTTAATCCTTCGTTGTACTCGGAGTATGCATCAACTTCTTGTTCACGAACTCTTCGATGCCGTAGGGACCGAGTTCGCGACCCACGCCGGATCGCTTTGTGCCACCGAACGGCAACTCGGCGCCGCCGCCCTCGGGCGCGTTGATCCACACCATGCCCGTGTCGAGGCGGTCGGCCACGTCGAGCGCCAACTTCTCGTTGGCGCTGTAGACACTCGCGCCGAGGCCGTAGGGCGTGTCGTTCGCTAGGGCCACGGCTTCGTCGGCGTTAGTGACACGGTAAACCACGGCGACTGGTCCAAAAAGTTCCTCACGGAACGCGCGCATCTCGGGTACTACGTCAGTGAGCACACTCGGTTCGAAGAACGCACCCGGTCCGCTCACCCGACGTCCGCCGGTGCGCACGGTCGCGCCTTTGCTGACGGCGTCTTCAACTTGCTCTTGCAAGTTCCGCGCGGCCTGCTCGGACGACAGTGGGCCGTACGAGGTGTCCGGGTGAGTCGGGTCGCCGGTCGTGCAGGACGCCATCGCGGCGGTGAACTGTTCAACGAACTCGTCGTAGATGGCGTCGGCAACGATGAAGCGCTTTGATGCGTTACAGGCCTGACCGCCATTCTCCATACGCGCGCCGACCGCCTCACCAACTACTTTTGCTAGATCGTCAGTGTCGAGGACAATGAACGGATCTGACCCGCCGAGCTCGAGGACGACCTTCTTCAAGTTCTTTCCCGCAATGGCCGCGACGGCCGTTCCGGCGCGTTCACTTCCGGTCACGGACACGCCACAAATACGAGGGTCGGCAATAATCTCGGCGACCTGTTCGTTCGTGGCGAAAACATTGATGTACACATCGGCCGGAAGTCCAGCGTCGTGGAAGATCCGCTCCATCGCGAGCGCCGACTCGGGACACTGTGGCGCGTGCTTGAGCAAGATGGTGTTACCAATCATGATGTTGGGTGCGGCGAACCGAGCAACCTGGTAGTACGGGTAGTTCCACGGCATGATGCCCAGTAGCGCGCCGACGGGAGCTTTGCGGACCCACGCGGTGCCGCCCGTGCTGGATGCGAGGGGCGCGTCGGCCAGCAGGGCCGGCCCCTGGTCGGCGTAGTACCGGTAAATATCGACCACAAAACTAATTTCGCCCAGTGCTTCGGCGGTCGTCTTACCCATTTCGCGCGTGATGATGGCGGCGAGCGCGTCAGCCCGATCACCATAGAGATCGGCTACTCGACGCAATACGTCCGCGCGTTCCGTCTTCGCCGTTGCACGCCATGATTGGTAGCTCTCGTGAACACGAGCGAGGACGTCGGCAATCGTGGCGTCTGTCGCAGTCGGGAATTCACTCACGGTCTCGCCGGTGGCGGGATTGACGACTTGATACAGGCTCATGGTGAAATTCCTTTTTCAATTGTGGCAGGGGCCAAAGAACCCTCATACCCGGCCGACGGTGTAGCCATCGATCTACTTAATTCACGACACCGTGGACGTCACGTCCACGGACTCAGGGGCATGCTGGCGCCGCTCCTCAGTTCAGTGTAATGACGTCAATCGAGCCGGGTCTCTTCATCATGAAAGTCTCCAGAGTAGCGCGGGCGAATTCGTTGCGAGAGGCGTTTCGGAATCTCGACAGGCCTCATTGTAGGCCTCATATTTCCGCAACACCACGAGACGAGACCGACTCAAAACAACACGTTTTCTTGAAAACAATGGACATACGCAACGAGACCGACACAGAACAACCATTGGAAGGTTCCTTTTAATCCCAAGGTGCCGGGATCGAGACCCGGGCGGCCCACTATCAATTACATGGGTTTTCTGGGCCGTTCGCTCTCCGATACCATTAAATAGGCCTCCGATTTATCCCACGCAATGTGTTGCGCTGGTCGATATCTGAGTTGCCTCATCAAGAGCCCGGACGACTTGGGCCCCGCTTTAGGCCTCATTTTTCTCACAACACCACGATTCCAGACCGACGAGCAACGACACGATTCCCGCTAAAACAAAGAAAGTCCTTGACGACCGATGGGTTACTTCTTGACTGCGCTTCGATTCAGGCGATCCTTGCCGACGTCGAAACCGAGGGCGGCATATCCTAGGAGTCTCTTTCGGTGCATCCGTGCGAGCACTGGGCTCTTGGCATCGACGTAATCGTGGACCTCAACGGATGATTTGCCATCCAAGGGTCGTAGAATTCGGCCAACGTACTGGACAACTCTTCCTCGAAAGGCGATTGGGAAGGCCATGAAGACCGTATCGAGTGGCGGACAATCGAATCCTTCGCCAAGAAAGCTGCCAGTCGCCGCAAGGACTAGCCCGCCTCGCTTGGAAGCGTCGTCGAGGTCCGCCATGACTTTGGCACGTGCCTTCTTCCCCATTCCACCTTGGAGGACCAGAGGAGTGCTTCCACTCGCGGCGAGTGCCGAGACGACCGACGAGAGATGCTCAGTCCACTGCGTCAAAACGAGACAGTTCCTGCCCTTTGCAGCTGCAGCAACGACGTCGTCGCAGATCGCCATCGTTCGAGCCTCGTCATCCACCAACGCGCGAAAAAGATCCTGGATGTGTGTGACGTCATCGCTCACTTCAAAATTCGTTTGGTGCACAATAAGCTCTCGACTGAAGTCGTTCCCTGTGTCAGCCTTCTCGTCCATCCGGTGGCGAATGGGTCCGCAGTACATCGTGATCAAGCCCTGAAGTCCATCGCGCCGGTAGGGCGTGGCGGTGAGACCGAGCCACCGTCGGGCGCGGATCTGCTTGACACATCGCTCAAATGTCACGGCTGGGACGTGATGACATTCGTCGACAACGATGAGCCCGTACTGGCTTGTCATCTCATCGAGATCCTCACGTCGAGCGAGGCTCTGCGCCATTGCGATGTCGACAATGCCGGTGGTTTTATTCCGGCCTCCGCCAACCTGGCCAATCTCCTTCGTGGCCAGACCCAGATGGGTTGCCAATCGCTCAGTCCACTGCTCCACCAGCGGTTTGCGATCAACGATGATCAGGGTTGGTCGCCGGTGGTACGCAATGAGTGCGCAGGCGACGACCGTCTTCCCGGCACCGGGCGCGGCCACGAGAACGCCGAGTTCGTGTGCGCTGAGCGCTCGAAACGCAGCTTCTTGATCCTCACGAAGTTCAAAGGTTGGCGCGAATTCGATCTGCTCGGGATCCGGGCGACTCTCGTGGACCACCAGTCGGCTTCCCGCCTCGGCTACCACACTGGCAGCCTTCTCGGTGAGACCCCGAGGAAGTAACAGCGACTCGAGTGTCTCTCCGTAACACCGAATCATCCTCGGCGTATCCCACGTTGAGAATCGGAGCCGCTCCTTCTCATAGAACGCCGGGTTGTGCAGTGAGGCCAGATGCTTGAGAGCCGCGAGCAGCGGCGGCGGAAGACCAGATCGATCGATCTCCAGCATCGCCGCCGCGACGCCCATCACCGCTTCGGGCATCGGGATGGAAGCGACTTCGCGAGAACGCTGAAGCGTCCTTTCTTCGGGTCCCGCTCCCACTGTTGGCGCGGTCGCGAGAATCGACTCGACTTGAGTCTGCGAGATCCGCTTGATTGATGAAAGATATGCCCACTGGTCCCCCATCGGCTTCATGGTGCCAGGGTCAAGAAACGAGGTCGTCCCACGGTCTCGACATTCCTTCTGCAATGGGAGTGCAATCAAGTTGCCGAATGACCCTTTCGGCATGAAGTCCTGCGCTGGGAACAAACGGTCATAACTTGCGAGATCCAACTCACCACGAAGATTCATCGCTTCACGGAGTAGCAGAGTACCGAGTCGGCGGGCGAGTGTCGCTGGCACAGAGTCACCAAAGAAGATCCACACGTGTGCGCCGTCACCCGACCGCGAACGCTCTAGCGCGGAAGCTATTCCCATCGACTTCGCTGATTCAAAGTAAGCGAGCGCGTCGAGCGCCCAGCCCGGCCCGTCGAAGTCACACACAATCAACCGACAGGTGTCGTCGCGAAGCAGCGGATAGAGGCCGACGTGGATCTTCCCCGCGAGGTGATCGGCGATCACGCTCTGCGTCAGCGGTAGATACTCCTTATTTGGGGACTGGGCGTTCGCGAAACCACCGTGCACGGCGGGCGACCAACCGTGCTTGTCCGTCCGTTCACTTTCCCACCTCACTGCATAGACATCGTCGCGACCCACGAAAAGCGCGCGGAAGAATTCAACCTTCACCTCAGGTGACGCTGTGCGATCGACCTGAAAGAGCGGTGGGGCAAGCTGAGTATCCACCACGCCTTGACTAATCGCCAGACGCTTAGCGTTCCCGGAGAGTTGCAGTCCAAGGATTCCAGCCAGCCGTTCATTCTCTCGCTGCAAATCCGCGATTTGGTGGCGAAGTTCGCCAATAATCTGGAGTTCTTCATTGGTCATTCCAGTTCCAACGCTCCCCCCGTCGTGGACGCTCGGCGATAACCCGAATGGTATGGCATCAGGCTATTTGTTGCGTTTACAAAGAAATTATCATAACACGACAAACATCTTTTGTTGTGTTAATGTTATTTCTCATGGAGCTCAACAACTCTCGACGAGGCCGCCCGCCGCGCCAGTCCGTCTACCAGCGACTGAACGAGGCGGTCACCGAGTTGCGGGACCGTATGGGGGGCTTGCCCTCGCCGACTGAGGCTGAGGGCATCTGGACATCGATCTGGTATCAAGAAGCGCATCAATCGACCGCCCTTGAGGGCAACACACTCGTAATCGAGCAAGTTAGGGCTCTCCTCGCCCAGGGTCTCGCGGTCGGCAACAAGGAACTTCGCGAGTACATGGAAGTGACCGGCTACGCCAACGCCGCGAAATGGGTCTACAGCCAGGCACTCGATCCCGGCGAATGGGCCCCCGACGCTCCACTCACGTTGACAGAGGTTCGTCACGTTCACGAACTCGCCCTGGGACCGGTATGGGACGTCGCGCCCCACCCCAGCGCTACAGAAGAAGAACGGCCTGGCAGTTTTCGCCGACACGACATCGAGCCATTCGCCGACGGGATGGTGCCTCCCTCTTGGGTCGAAGCCGAAGCAGCGGTAGCGGACTGGGTGAAGTCGTTGTCAGCTATCAGCTCCACGGAGAACCCGATCGAGTCGATCGCTGCCGCCCACGCTGCTTTCGAGAGGATTCACCCGTTCCTCGACGGCAACGGGCGTACCGGACGTCTTCTGCTGAACCTTGTCTTGGTTCGCATGGGTTACCCGCCGGTGATCATCTACAAGCGAGACCGAAGCAAGTACCTCCGATCCCTGCAGCGGGCGGACGAGGGCGACCCAGGTCCTCTCGGTGAGTTGATCGCGCGCGCGATCACGGACAACCTTTACCGCTTCGTTGTTCCTGCCGTGGCCGGTCCGAACAGACTGGTACCGCTTGCTGCACTTGCGACGAAGGAACGAAGCGTCATCTCGCTCCGAGCGGCGATTGAACGTGGACGACTGCGAGCACAGAAGGGGCCAGACGGGCAGTGGCGAAGTACCCGCGCTTGGGTTGACGAATACGTCTTGAGCAAACACCGACGAGATTAGACAACCACCCTCGCTGAGCTTGTTGCGCTCACCCCTTGAAGCCGCCGAGTGAAAAACGCCGAACAAGTTGGCGATAGTGCGCTCGCAACGCAACGGTAACTCGGTTTGCCAACCCTCACCTCGCGAGATATGAGCGTCCGCGGCACACCGATGGAACCAACAGGCCTCATTTGTAGGCCTCATATATCTCCAACACCACGAGACCAGACCGACAAGAGACAACGCGATTTCTTGAAAACAAACGACCCACGCAACGAGACCGACACACCACAACCATCGAATACTTTCTCTTAATCAACAGGTTCCGGGTTCAAGTCCCGGCCGGCGCACCAAAGTAGTCAAACTTTACGGGCTCATGCATCCCAACGGTCACGCCGACGGGACAACGGTACGAAGATTCGAAGGTTTGGAAGAATATCGCCCAACGCGAAACCCGTCGCGATTCAATCTCGTCATTAGTTGGATTTGCCTCCACACTTGTAGCCTTTGGCGCCCCGCCAATTCGTGAAATTCAAGTCTTTGAAGGTCCGCTTCGAAAGCCGTTAGAACCGTGGCTGCTATCTATTAAGATAGCAATATGACTACAGCCAGCTCCGTCATCCTCAAACTTCGTAAGGCGCACGGATTCACCCTGCGTTCGCTCGCGGAGCGCGCCGGCACGTCGTCGGCGACTCTTTCAAATTACGAACTGGGCATTAAGGAGCCTCGGCTGTCAACCTTGGAACGCCTCGTTGAGGCGAGCGGCTCGAAACTCTTAGTTGAAATCATCCCAGCCACCATCAACGGCCGTTGGAACGACGCTCGAGTAAGTGCGGCCGAGAGTTCGAGTCGAGTCGCTGAGGCGATACGAGACAATAAGGGGGAGGTGGCTTTTCGAATCTGTCTAGAGCTGATCGACGACCTGAAGGCGGTCACGCCCTACCGCCTGGAACAACTCACCAGGGACACTCCGCCTTTCACGGGTGACTCTCGCTACGATGCCTTGATCGCAGCCATCGTGGAGAATGCTTGCGTCAGCTTTGGCGCCCCTACCCCACCATGGGTCTACGAGACCACTCGATCAGTCGAGAAGTGGTACCTCACGGACGTCGAATCCCTCCATGGGGAGGCCGATCGAGATACACCTCCTATATACCGACGACACGGTGTTTTCATTCTTGAAGACGAATTGTCACGCGCCTAATGCTCGCTCGAGAAGCAGCCGAAGCGGCATTGCAAGAACTCGCCGCAGAGCTTGGGCAACGCGGACACAAGTCGAAAAT
>CABDZN010000262.1_pt1 | contig 28234 bp, 28 predicted proteins | sample 3132191 | NCBI WGS metagenome assembly CABDZN01 (sample SAMEA5534340, study PRJEB31848) | metagenome | biome: tundra; feature: field; material: soil | place: USA | collected 2013-05 | depth 0.45 m | reverse complement strand
CTACGACGGTCGTCTCTTGCATCACGTCCCTCTCTCATTCGTTTCTACCAACCGGTAACGCTAGTGTTCCCACATGAGCTTCGGAATTATAGGTGTCGTGGGTTCGGGCATTATGGGCAGCGGCGTCGCCGAAGTCGCCGCCACCACGGGCGCGGCGGTGAAGGTACGTTCGCGTTCTGAGGCCAGCGCCGACGCCATCTTGGTGGCGATCGACCAGTCACTCGCCAAGCAGGTCGAAAAAGAGAAGCGCACCGTCGAAGAGGCCGCCGCGATTCGCCAACGAATAAGCGTCACCACCAACCTCGACGATCTCGCTGACTGCGATCTGGTCATCGAGACCGTCGTGGAAGACCTCGAAGTGAAGATGGAGCTCTTTCGAGCGCTCGACGCCGTCGTCGGTCCCACGACCATCATCGCGACGTGCACGTCGACGCTGCCGATCATTGATCTGGCGATGCAGACCTCACACCCCGAGCGGGTCTGTGGGGTGCACTTCTTTAACCCGGTGCAGGCCATGGCGCTCGTGGAAGTCGTGCGACCACTGTGCGCGAGCGACGAGACAATCGCGGTGGTGACCGAGTTCGTGATTTCGTGTAACAAGGAGCCCATTGAGGTGAAGGACCAGGCGGGCTTCATCGTGAACGCCCTGCTCTTTCCCTACCTCAACAACGCCGTACGACTGCTCGAGCAGGGCGTCGCGACCAAAGAAGGCATCGACGCGGCGATGAAGGGTGGCTGCGGCTTTCCGATGGGACCGTTCGCGCTGCTCGACCTCGTCGGTCTGGACACGTCGCTCGCCATTCTTGACGCGCTCTACGCCGAGTACGCCGACGCGAACTACGCGCCGGTGCCCCTGCTTCGCCGCATGGTCAGCGCGGGGATGTTGGGGCGAAAGTCCGGCGCGGGCTTCTATCAGTACCAGCAGTAACGGGTAACGGGAGGAACAGTGAAGGAACGTTCCAAAGCGTGGGTCATGCGGACCTACTCCGGTCACTCGAGCGCCACCGCGTCGAACGAGCTCTACCGCAGCAATCTCGCCAAGGGCCAGACCGGTCTCTCCATCGCCTTCGATCTGCCGACCCAGACCGGCTACGACCCCGACGATCCCAACGCCGCGGGCGAAGTGGGCAAGGTTGGCGTACCCGTCGCGCATCTCGGCCACATGCGCCAACTCTTTGAGGGCCTTCCCTTGGGCGAAATGAACACCTCGATGACCATTAACGCGACGGCCGCGTGGCTCTGGGGTCTCTACTTGGCCCTCGCGGAAGAAGAGGGCGTTGACTTTAACGCTCTTCAGGGCACCACCCAGAACGACATCGTGAAGGAGTACTTGAGTCGCGGCACGTACATCTTCGCGCCCGAACCTTCCAAGCGGCTCATCGCCGACATGATCGCCTACGGCATTCACCACGTCACCAAGTGGAACCCCATCAACGTCTGCAGCTACCACCTCCAAGAGGCCGGCGCGACGCCCGCCCAGGAGATCGCCTACGCGCTCGCGACCGCGATTGACGTCTTAGACGCCGCCCGCGACTCGGGCAAGGTCGAAACCAAACTCATGCCCGAAGTCGTCGGACGCATCTCCTTCTTCGTCAACGCGGGCGTGCGCTTCATTGAAGAGGTCGCAAAAATGCGCACCTTCACCGCGATGTGGGACGAGATCTGCCGCACTCGCTACGGGGTCGACGACCCCTCGCTGCGTCGCTTTCGCTACGGGGTGCAGGTCAACTCACTCGGACTCACCGAGCAACAGCCCGAGAACAACGTGCAACGAATCGTCCTCGAAATGCTCGGCGTCACGTTGAGCGCCGACGCCCGCGCGCGCGCCGTACAGCTGCCGGCGTGGAACGAAGCGCTCGGACTGCCTCGGCCGTGGGACCAACAGTGGAGTCTTCGCGTCCAACAGGTTCTGGCCTACGAGAGCGATCTCCTCGAGTACCCCGACATCTTCGCGGGCTCGCGGGTGATGGAAGCGATCGTTCACGAACTGACGGTCGCGGCCCAGAGCGAACTCGACGACGTACTCGCCCTCGGCGGCGCCTTCAACGCCATCGACGAACTAAAGAGCCGACTCGTCGCGAGTCAGTCCACTCGAATTGAGCGCATCGAGTCCGGCGAGCAGACCGTCGTGGGCGTCAATCGATTTACCGAGACGGCGCCGTCGCCGCTTACTGGCGACGAGTCACTCCAAGCGATCATGACGGTCGATCCCGCAGTCGAGCAACAGCTCATTAGCGACGTGAGGTCGTGGCGCCTCGAGCGCGACAACGACGCCGTTAAGGACGCTCTGGCGGAGTTGCGCCGAGTGGTCGCGAGTCGTGACGTCACCGACAACGTGATGGTGCCGACTATCGCCTTAGCGAAGGCCGGCGGCACGACCGGCGAGTGGGCCGGCGCCCTGCGTGACGTCTTCGGCGAGTACCGCGCGCCCACGGGCGTGCGCGACGGCGTCAACGCCCGAAGCGCGTCCTTTGACCAACTGGTCGCGCGCTCCAAGGCCCTGCGCGACAAGCGCGGCACCCCGCCCAAGTTGCTCGTCGCCAAACCCGGACTGGACGGGCACTCCAACGGCGCCGAACAGATCGCCGTCGCCGCGCGCGACGCGGGCTTCGAGGTCATCTACCAGGGCATCCGACTTTCACCCGAGGAGATCGTCGCGGCCGCGCGCGACGAGGACGTCGACGTCGTGGGCATCTCCATACTTTCGGGCTCGCACCTCGCCCTCGTGCCCCGGGTCATCGAGGGCCTTCACGACGCGGGGGTCGACGCGAAGGTTGTGGTCGGCGGGATCGTGCCCGACGACGACGCGCGCGAACTGAAAGCACTGGGTGTCGCGGCGATCTACACGCCCAAGGACTACTCCTTAGCGGCGATTATGGACGATCTCTTGGACCTTATCGAAGCGTCTAGTTGAGATGATGCGGGCGACGCAGCGAGAAGGGCCCGGAATTAAACCATCGTCCGGAGAATCGCCACGCCGGCGGCTGGTCTAGCACGCGTCGACGTTCGGCCTTCAACAGCTCCTCGGCGGCCGCGATGAGTGCGGCCATCTCGTCCGGCGGTAAACCGGGGCGCGGCGCGAGTCCGTAACTCATAGCGGCACGTTCCCGTGCTTACGCTTGGGCAACTCTTCGCGCTTGCCTCTTAGGAGATCGAGCGAGCGAGCGAGAATCTGGCGGGTCTCCGCGGGGTCGATGACGTCATCGATGAACCCACGTTCGGCCGCGACGTAGGGGTTCGCGTAGCGCTCTTCGTAGTCTTCGATGAGTTGCGCGCGCAGCTCCTCGGGATCGTCCGCTTCGGCGAGGTCACGCCGGTAGACGATGCCCACGGCGCCCGAAGCGCCCATCACCGCGAGTTCGGCCGTGGGCCACGCGAAGGCCAGGTCCGCGCCAATGGACTTGGAGTTCATGACGACGTACGCGCCGCCGTAGGCCTTGCGCGTGATGACCGAGATGCGCGGCACCGTCGCCTCGCAGAACGCGTAGAGCAGCTTCGCGCCGTGGCGAATAATGCCGCCGTACTCTTGGGCGACACCGGGCATGAAGCCGGGCACGTCAACGAAGGTGACGATCGGCACGTTAAAGGCGTCACAGGTGCGAACGAATCGTGCGGCCTTCTCACTCGATTCGATGTCGAGGACCCCGGCGAGAATCTGCGGCTGGTTCGAGATGAGGCCGATGGTGTGACCATCCAAGCGAGCGAAACCGCAGGTCACCTGTTGGGCGTACGTGGCGTGCACTTCCATGTAGTCACCACCGTCCACGACCGACGTGATGACCTTCTTCATGTCGTAGGGCTGATTCTGTGACTGGGGCAAGAGATCGCGCAGGTTCTCGCAGAGTCGGTTGGGGTCGTCGCCGGTCATGATGCGCGGCGGCTCTTCCATGTTGTTCGACGGCAGGAACGACAAGAGGTAGCGGACCTCGTCGAGCACGCTCTTCTCGTCGGGCAACACGAAGCTCGCCACGCCCGATTTCGTGGCGTGCGTCTGCGCGCCGCCGAGCTCTTCGAGGGTCACGTCCTCACCGGTGACGGACTTCACCACGTCGGGACCAGTTATGAACATGTGACTGGAGTCCTTCACCATGAAGATGAAGTCCGTCAACGCCGGCGAGTAGACCGCGCCGCCCGCGCAGGGCCCGAGGATGACCGAGATCTGTGGCACGACGCCCGAAGCGCGAACGTTGCGCCGAAAAATCCCACCGTACGCGTCGAGACCGGCCACACCTTCTTGAATTCGCGCTCCCGCGCCGTCGTTCAGACCGATGATCGGCAACCCCATCGTCGTCGCGAGGTCCATGATCTTTTGAATCTTCTCGCCGTGGGTCTCACCGAGTGCGCCCCCGAAGACGGTGAAGTCTTGGGAGTAGACGCAGACCTTGCGACCGTCGATCTTGCCGTACCCGGTGATGACGCCGTCGGAGTACGGGCGCGACTCCTCGAGCCCCATGCCCGAAGCGACGTGACGATTCAACATGTCGAGTTCTTGGAACGAGTCTTCGTCGAGGAGATACTCGAGACGTTCACGCGCGCTCATGCGACCCTTGGCGCGATGGCGCTCGATCGCTTTTTCTCCACCCGCCACCCGAGCTTCGGCTTTGAGGGCCTCTAACTCCTTGAGACGATCTGCCATCGAGTGCTCCATATGGAGCCAGAATAGCCAGAACGCACGACCGATTCAAAGTTCAAAATGGACGCCAAAGCGCGAAATCGAACAACCCAGAGTCAGCGCAGGCGTTACCGCGAAGTAGGAATTTCTTGTTACTCGTAAGTAGCAAATTTCTAACTCTCGAGTAACCAGTTTCGTCGCGACCAACTACTCGTTTTCTTGCACGAGCTCGATCAACGTGCCAAAGGACGCCTTGGGATGGATAAACGCCACCGTCGTGGATCGTGATCCCGGACGCGGTGTTTGATCGATCACTTGATAGCCCGACGCCTTCACCGCCTCGAGTGCCGCCGCGCAGTTGGCGACGCGAAAGGCCACGTGATGGAGCCCTTCACCCTTTGTTTCGAGATACTTCGCGACCGGTGAATCGTCGCGCGTCGGCGTGAGAAGTTGAACGTACGAATCGGCAACGCGCACCAACGCTTCCTCGACGCCGTCGGACTCGACGATCTCTCGATGCACCACCAACGCGCCAAAGACGTCCGCGTACCACGCAATCGCGGCGTCGAGATCACGAACGACTATGGCCACGTGGTCGATCTCGGTTAACAAGGTGTCCACTGTTACTCCTTGTCGTGGCGGCGAAAGATGCTGAGGCGATCTTCGCCCACGCGAGCACGAAGTTCAGGGTCGGTGATGCCGAGTCCCTCGCTTGGTGCCACGCAGAGAACGCCAATCTTTCCCTCGTGGCGGTTGTGGTGCATCTGATAGGCGGCGTCACCAACCTCCTCCATGGCAAAGACCGCCGAGAGTGTCGGCACGACCGCACCGTCGATGATTGTTTGATTGGCCGACCACGCCTCGCGATAGTTCGAAAAGTGCGTGCCCTTGATCGTCTTAAGTTTCATCCACAGATGACGGTTGTCGTACTCGATCATGAAACCAGTCGTCGCGGCGCAAGTCACGATGGTCCCGCCACGATTCGTGACAAAAACACTCGCGCCCATGGTCGAACGGCCAGGGTGTTCGAACACAATGTCGGGGTCACTACCGACGAGCGATCGAATATCTCTGCCCAAGCGGCGCCACTCGCGTTCGTCTTGGGTATGTTCGTCCTGCCAAAACTGATAGTTCATCTCGGTGCGATTGATGATGTGTTCACAGCCGAGCTCTCGCAGCATCGTCGCCTTCGCCTCACTCGAAACGACACCGATGGGCACACCTCCGGAGTTCAAGACGTGTTGCACGGCGAACGAACCGAGGCCCCCCGACGCGCCCCAGACCAAAACCTTGTCGCCCTGGGTAACCGGCTTGCCGTTTCGTGAGACCAACATCCGATAGGCCGTTGAGTTGCACAGCGCGTTCACTGCGGCCTCTTCCCACGTGAGATGGGTCGGTTTGGGCATCAGTTGGTTGGCCCTGACGACCGCGATGTCCGCCAGTCCGCCGAAGTTGGTCTCGAACCCCCAGATGCGCTGATTGCTCGCCATCATGGAGTCGTCGTGACTGCTGGGGTCTTGGTCGTCGACGTAGCTGCAGTGCACGGTGACTTCGTCGCCCACCTTCCAATTTCTTACCAACGATCCCGTGCGCAGAATGACACCCGCGGCGTCGGAACCGACGACGTGATAGTCCAGAGCGTGACGTTGACCCCAGATCGACTCCGTGGCTAGACGGTCGAGAAAGCCAAAGGTGGGCAGGGGCTCGAAGATGCTCGTCCAGACGGTATTGAAGTTGATGGACGACGCCATCACCGCGACGTACACCTCGTTGGGCGCGAGTTCGGGGACGGGCACGTCGTCGACGTGCAGACTTCGGCGCGGATCCTTGTCCTTGCTCGTGACGCCTTCGAACATGTTCTGCTCGTCGCGTCGAACAAACACTGCCCGATACGTATCTGGCATCGCGATGGCCGCCAGGGTGTCGGGTGACGCCTTCGCCACGACGGCGTCAAGAATCTCACTCATCTGCGCGAGACTACTTGGCAATCTGATGCGGCGGAACCGAATTCGGTCGTCGTCGCGAACGCTTCGCACGCGGAATCAAGGATTCTGAAAACCATTAGTGCGCGAAGGCCATGGGCTCGAGTCTTCCCAGAGCCGCCTCGATCATCTGATCGAGGCTCAGTCCCCGTCCCTTCTCTCAGGAGTTGCCCCACGCTTCTCGGCAAGTTGAGCAGCGACGAAGAGCGCCCCTACTCGGAGGTGTCGATGATGGCTAGCGAACACGGCGCGCCGTGGGCCACCGAATTCGGAACACTGCCTAGAACACGTCGCGCCCCACGCACGCCTCGATTGCCGACCACGATGAGATCCGCGTTGAGCTCCGTTGCCTTATTGATTAAAGCCTCGGCCGGGTCACCCGACACATCGTGGAGCTTGAATTCGATGCCCTGACGCTTTGGAATGAAGGAGAGATCCTGAAGGAGTGTGTCGGTCTCTCCTTCAGTGGTCAGGTGACGAAACGCGTCGGACAAGTAGTTCTCCTGACGGGACTTTGGTTCGTACGCCGTGACGATTTGGAGGATTCCTCCGGACATCTTGGCCATCTCGGTGGCGGCCCCCGCGGCTCAGCGACCGCGCTCGCTCACTCCAGCGACGAAACGCCTATCGTTTCAGATGGATCCCCCCAAGGGTTCGTTTCTAAGGAGTCACTATGTCGCGCAGTGTCATCGTCGCCGGAAGTCGCACCGCCATTGGCAAGCTCTCGGGAGCCTTCGCCACCCTCAGCGCCCACGACCTTGGAGGCGCGGCCATCAAAAGTGTCTTGGAGAAGACCGGCGTCGACCCCGCGAGCGTGGACGCCGTCTTGATGGGTCAGGTTCTTCAAGCCGGCCAGGGTCAGATCACCGCTCGCCAGGCCGCCGTGAAGGCCGGTATCCCGATGACCGTGCACGCCACCACCATTAATAAGGTCTGTCTGTCGGGACTGCAGACCATCTACCTGGCCGATCTCATGATCCGCGCCGGTGAGGCGGACATCATCGTCGCCGGCGGTATGGAGTCCATGACGAACGCTCCCTACCTACTGCCCGGCGCGCGCGCCGGCTACCGCATCGGTGACCAGAGTGTCGTCGACTCCATGATGTTCGACGGACTTACTTGCGCCTTCGACAACTGCGCGATGGGCCTCGCCACCGAGCGCTACAACAAGGGCCAGATCAGTCGCGCTCGCCAAGACGAATTCTCCGCGCGAAGCCACCAACTCGCCGCCGCCGCTACGGCGTCGGGCAGGTTCGCCGAAGAGATCGTTGGCGTCGCGGTGCCCCAACGACGGGGCGATCCGATCGTTGTAACGGTCGACGAGGGCGTGCGCGGCGACACCACCGCTGAATCGCTCGGCCAACTTCGCACCGCCTTCGAAAAGGACGGCACCATCACGGCCGGCAACGCGTCACAGATCTCCGACGGTGGCGCCGCGGTGCTCGTGATGTCCGAAGAGCGAGCTCACCAGCTGGGCCTTACGCCACTGGGCGAACTGGTCAGCTACGGCCAGGTCGCCGGACCCGACACGTCACTGCTCACCCAACCGTCGCGGGCCATCTTCCAGGCCGTGAAGAAGGCCGACCTCGACCTAAAGGACCTTGACCTCTTCGAGATCAACGAGGCCTTCGCTGCCGTTGGTCTCGCGTCGGTCGACGACCTCGGCGTGAGCGAAGACAAGGTCAACGTCAACGGCGGAGCGGTCGCGATGGGTCACCCGGTGGGCATGTCGGGGACTCGACTCGCGCTCACCGCGCTACTCGAGTTGCGCCGTCGCGGTGGCGGCCTGGCCGCGGTCGCGCTGTGTGGTGGTGGCGGCCAGGGCGACGCCGCGATACTTCGCTCGCTCTAATCGGGGACGTAGCGAGCAACGAGGTCGTAGCGAGCAAGACCAATCTGATGATCCTCGGGTACCGCGAGTACGTACGCGCCGGCCAGGGGAAATCCTTCGCGAAGCGACCGGGGCAGTTCGGGCACCAGCGACCACAGAAGTTCGAGCACCGTGGGGTTGTGACCGAGGACGAGTAACGACGTCGTCACCGGATCGATCGCGGCCAGTTCGATCAGGGCATCCTCGGCCGAGACGTCGCGCTGGCCGTTGTAGATCAGTTCGCTAAACACTCGCTCGGTGACGAAGGGCGTTCCGTCAAAGGCCCGTCGAAAGGTCTCTCTGGTACGAGCCGCGGCGCTCACGAGCGCCGTCGTCGGGCCATAGAGGCCGAGTTCACTTACGTCGCTGGCCCACGCGCGAAGTTGTTCACACTGTCGTTTCCCTCGATCATTCAACTTTCGATCGAAGTCACTTTGACCGGACGTGGCCTTCTCGGCCTTGGCGTGGCGAACGATCGTGAGATAGCGCACGGGCGTAGTCTCTCGCATCTTTTGACTCAGCGAAAATCGCCCCATGGTTGTGTGGAGCCCGGCCCTCCGCGGCGGTCACGACATTTGTCGTAGTGCGAGTTGTCTAATCGCTTAGTACGCGACGGCCGTCGATCGCTCGGCCCAACGTCAAGTCGTCAGCAAACTCCAAGTCGCCCCCCACCGGAAGTCCACTAGCGGGCTGCGAGACGATGAGGCCCGGCACCTGCAGGAGTCGACTGAGATACATCGCAGTGTGGTCTCCTTCGACGTTGGAGTTAAAGCAGAGAATGACCTCCTTCACCGGCCCGTGCAGCCGTTGGAGCAGTTCTTGAATCTTCAGCCGATCGGGCGTCACGCCCTCGAGCGGATTTAAGACGCCATGCAGAACGTGATACGTCCCGTGAAAGGCGCCCGAACGTTCAACGGCCACGACGTCGGGTGGACTCTCGACGACACAGATCACGGTCTGATCGCGCCGGGTGTCGGCACAGATTGGACACAGTCCACCGGATTCGGCGATGTTGCAGCATCGCTCGCAGAACGAGAGCTTGACCTTCATCTCACCAAGCGACAACGCGAGACGATCGACGTCTTCGCTGGGCTGGCGCATGAGCCAAAAAGCGATACGCTGCGCCGACTTCGGACCAACGCCGGGAAATCGTCCTAGTTCATCGACCACGGCTTGCAGGGCTGGTGGGTAGGTCACGAGATCTCCTCGGCCCCGGGGAACATCTCGGTAATGAGGTGATCGGCTACCGAGTCGACCACGAGTACTGACTCCTCAAGGTCGTCCGACTCATCCTCGATCGGCGCGGGTTTCGGAGCCACTCGACGAGCGGGGGCCGGCGCGCCCACGAGCGACGACTCCACGGTCCAAAAGACGGTCATAGGAACCTTGAACTCATGTTCGAGCGCCCCCTTAAGACCCTGGGCAATCAGTTCGGTGTTTTGGCGCATCTCTTCACTCGGCACCGCGATCGTCAACAACAGTCCGTCGAGGGCCTCGACCTTCGCCGAGCGCAGCAAGAGTTGCGCCGAGCGTGACGTGCGGGGAATAACTCTCTCCACGAATCGCTCGCGCACGTCGTCGAGTGAAAGTGATCCTTCGCTCACGACCGTCGACGTTTCCACCGTTCTCGGTGACGCCGACTCGGGCGGGTCATCTTTTTTACTGACGACGGGCTCGAGCTTTGGCGACGGGGCCGGAGCCGGGGTCACGGAACCTACCGACGATCCAATGGGGCGAAGGGCCGGAGCCGGAGGCGGCGCCGTGGTGACGGGGCGCCCAGCCCCGCGTTCGATCTTGGTGAGTCGCTCGTCGAGTGACTCGTAGGAGTGATCAAGTTCGGGCTTCGTCAGACGCACCATGGCGACTTCTAACATGACGATCTTCTCGGGGGCGCTCTTCATCTCGCGAATCGCGCGCCCAACGGTCTCGAGAATACGCACGCTGCGCGCCAGACCGAGTTGTTCACCCCACGCGGCGAGACGGTCACGATCGGCGTCAACGGCGTCGGCGACTTCGGGCGCCACCTGCAGCAGGAAAACCTGGCGCACCTCGCCGGCGAAGTTCTCCGCGAGTTGCTCCGGATCCCACCCCTCTCGCGCGAGAATCGCGAGCGAGCGCAGTGCCTCAACCGCGTCGTCGTGCGCCAGGGCGCGAAAGAGTCCGTCGAACTCCGGCTGGGTCTCGCTAATGGAACCGGTGGCGAGTAGCTGATCGAGCGCACTCAGTGCGTCGCGCGCCGATCCACGACCGAGTCGCACCGCGGCCTCGATCGTAGCGTCGTCCGCGCCAAGACCCGCGGCCCCTTCGACGTCGTGCAGCAACGTCGCGAGCGTGTCCGCGCCAATGAGCCGAAATTCGAGGTGCTGGGTACGCGATCGAATCGTGGGGAGCACCTTGTGCGGATCCGTGGTCGCGAGGACGAAGACCACGTGCGACGGGGGCTCTTCGAGGGTTTTGAGAAGCGCGGCCGAGGCGGCTTTGGAGAGTTGGTGTACCTCGTCGAAGATGTAGACCTTCCAACGTCCGGGTGTGTTGTGCCAGGCGCCCGAGATGATGTCGCGAATGTCGTCCACGCCATTGTTCGAAGCGGCGTCCAGTTCGATAACGTCCAGTGACGTCCCTTTCGCGATCGATAGACAGCTCGCGCACACCGCACAGGCGTCGCCGTCCACCGGATGCTCACAGTTGAGGGCCTTGGCGAGTATTCGCGCGGTCGTCGTCTTTCCGGTGCCGCGGGGCCCCGAAAAGAGGTAGGCGTGGGAAATTCGATCGTTCTTCACCGCACCCTGGAGCGCTCGAACCACGTGATCTTGACCCCTAAGTTCAGCGAATCTGGCCGGTCGAAAACGCCGATAGAGAGAGGTCACCCCATCGAGTGACGTGGGGGTCGCTTTCGCATCAGCCATGCAGTGATGTTAACGGTGCGACGTAAGGTGCCGAAGTCCAAAGCGGTGGTCAGGCGATCCGTGGCACCCAACACAGTTCGCTGAGAGCTGCTGGCTTCCACCCCTGACTCGGTTCACGAAAGGTCGTCGCACGGGACCCGACCACCGCTTTGAACCTCGGCGATTTAAGGCTACCGGAGAACGGTGCGACGCGGCTCGGGTAGCCTTGCCAGCCGGTATTCATTTCTCATCGTGGGTATCAATGTTTGGAGGAGTGCGAGAGCGGCCGAATCGGCACGATTGGAAATCGTGTGAAGGGAAACCTTCCGTGGGTTCAAATCCCACCTCCTCCGCTCAGTAGCGCTCGCACCTCGTGCGCCTCAGGGAGCTCCCTTGATTCCCGAGACGACACCCGCCACCTTCATGCTCGCCACTTTGGTGCAGGAAAACTGCGAGGGCAACGAAAGATAGAACACCGCCGGACTATTGAACTGAACGTCGAGACCCTCTACGTTGACTCCCTCGCAGTTGGCCGCCGTGTAGCTCAACACCGATTTCACGCCGAGCGTGATCGACGCCATGGCGCTTGGCGCGAGCGTCACGAGACCACCGCGACCGACCACGTGCAGTTCCGTCGCGACCGGTCCCACGGGCGTGTGGCCCGCGCCCATGACGGGCTGAACTCTGGGGATCCCCGCGAGTTGACACTTATAGAGACCTTCGTTCTCGAAGAAGAACGTGTAGTAGGTCGTGCCCCCGTTCCGGCGCTGGCGGGCGATGCCGGTGTAGAGCAGCCACGACGAGGGACACTGCTCGATGCCCGACTTGGTGCCCGACGACAGCGGAGGTAACTCGGTCCACTTCACGCCGTTGGTCGTGCGATAGAGCGCGCCGTCGAGGACTTCAAGGATCGCGCCCGTCGTACCAAACGTCGAGATTGATTCGGGCGACCCGCCGAGTTGAGCAACGTCTCGTAGCCGTACCGTCGTCCATCGTTGCCCGTAGTCCGTGCTGTACTCGAGACCGCCGCTGGCACCACCCAGGGCGCCGTAAAGAATTTTCTTGTTCCCACTCAGGTACAACGCGGCGGCAACGTCGCCCATGTTCCCCTAGTGGGGACACCTGGTCGAAAAATATCGACGATCGTCCACTTCTCGCCGGCGTCAAGAGAACTCGACAGCTCGTTGATGCCCTGATTCATCCCTTCTCCCGTGAAACAATCCAGCAGCCACTGACCGGAAGCAGTCGTCAGTAACTGCGGGTTGTTGAACTGAGCACAGGGAACTTTCAGTCGACGCCAGGATTGCCCGGAGTCCGTGGTCTCAAGGGCCGTCGGCGACGCTGCTGGACCCCCTTGGAGACCTTCAGCCACGACGACCGTTGACGCGGAGAGTTCTGCCACCACGATCGACGAGCGAAAGGGTGATGATCCAAACTTGGGAATCGTGAACGTAGATAAGGGTCTCGTCGACCCGACGCGGTAGCGCGAAAGGGCGTACGGGCACTGCGAACCTGGAAGCTTCACGCTTCGCGCGCAGACTTCGCTGATCGCGAACACCGCCGCGTCGCTCACGCTAAACGTGGGAAGGCGTCCCGGCACGACGAGTTTGGCCCACGTCGCTCCACCATTCTTGGTCAGATAGAGGCCACCTTCGAGGTTCCACACGTAGCCAACTCTTGAGTTGACGAAATCGATCGTCGGGATTAGCGAAGGTCCGTGGCTCGTCAACGTTGGCAGCGGCACGCGGTGCACCACCGTCCAACTCGACGCTCCGGTCGTCGTCTTCACGAGAAAGTACGAGTTCTTCTCATTTCCGGTCGCGGACGCGACGCCGTAACCCGAGGATGACGTCAACATGTCCACCGCGTCGACTTGAGTACCCACACCGAGAGTGGTCATCGTCAACGTTGCTCCGTCGCGAACCGTGAGTGGACTCGTCGCTCGAGCGTCGAAAGGAAGTCCCAGCACGAGAAGGCTAACTAGTACCGCGGCGCCGAGCCCCACCGCCCAGAACGTTCGCCCGGAGAAAGCCCTTGGGTTCACCTCTCTCTTCACGTTGCCCACGCCCACACTCTTGCTCGTAGTTGAGTCGCTGACAACGGCGACGTCTTTACATTTCCGTGACGGTACGGAACGACTACGTGGCCCCGCGGGACCGGCGATTGGACTATCGAGCACTCCCGTTGCCCGGGGCGACGGCCCCACGCACGGGTCCTCTTCACCGCCCGTTGGCGAGAAGCTCCTCGGTAAGCAATAGTGGAATCCGGACAGGTAGTGAGTATGAAGGCTTCCACGAAAGAACTCAGCTTCGCTTCAATCGTGAGTTCAGTGCTGTCGCTCGTCATACTCGTGGCGGCGCTGACCTTCACCGTTTCCCTCATGGCGTCGTCGGCCAACGCGTCCTCGTTAGGGGCCTCGAACGCTCAACGAAAAGCACTCGCCACGGCCGAGGCGCCCCGTCTCCTCACGCTCGCGACGTTGCCCGCCGGATCAACAAAGCTCTCGGCGTGGATCCGCGCGGACGGAAAGGCTCTCTTAGCGTCAGGCGGTACGTCGGGCGATCCCGATCAGGTGCGTCTGACTGAGTACTTCCTCGCACCCGGAGGTAACAGGGCCCTCAACTGGCTCGACGCTCAAAAGCCCGAGGGCGGAAGTTACCTAGGATCGGGCTCTTCGGCCGGACCAGGAAGTGACAACGTCAGTTTCCGGTCGTTCTCGTTTCACGCGACGCCGACCTTTCTTACGCCTCAACTTCAGTACTCCATGTTGATTACCCCCAAGGGAGACCTAGGTCTTCGCGTCGACGCCGACGTGACGTGGACACCGCAAAAGTCCCAGTACTCACTCGTGCCGGCAGGAGCGACGAAGGTCGTCGTGATCGTGAATCGCGGACTCAACGTGAAGAGCGGCAAAATCACTACGGTGACGACCACCGACGCGACGACGATCACCGATTTCCGCTTGCGCGTAAATCAGCTTCCAGCGTTAAGTCCCGGCGGAAGACTCTGCCCCGTAGACGTCGGTGCGTCGCTGACGCTGCGATTCTTCAACGCGGGCGCGTCACGCCCCTACGCCGTCGTGGACGCGGACCCGGGTGGCTGTGGAATCGTCAAGATTCTTCTGTACCGCGCCAACGACACACTTCTTGGTATGACTAACGTCTCGGGTGGCTTTACCTTCGCCAAGTACGTGGCAAGGAAAATGGGCATCACCAACTGGACCGGATTTCCTCCGCAGTAACGCCGACGCGGAGACATGCACCCGACGAACTATTCGTCTCGTCGCTCCTCGAAGAAGTCACGAAGCAGCTCAGCCGACTCTGGCGCTAAGACGTCATAGGTGAGCGACGCCTCGTGAAGTAAGCGCGGATCACTCAAGAGGTTGTAGCGAGAGCCGACCGCGCCCGCCTTCTCGTCGGTGGCACCGATGACGACGCGCGACACTCGAGCGTTCAACAGCGCGCCCGCGCACATTACGCAGGGCTCGAGCGTGACGTAGGCGGTTACCCCGTCCATGCGCCAGCGTGCCCTCGAACTCGCCGCCGCGCGTAGCGCCACCACTTCCGCGTGGGCCGTAGGGTCGCGATCGACCTCGCGACGATTCTCACCCACGCCGATCACGACGCCGTTTTCTACAAGCACGCATCCCACGGGCACGTCGTCGTGCGAACCAGCGCGTTTCGCCGCGTCGAGGGCTTCGCGCATGAAGCGCTCGTCGTCTACGTCCATGACGACGAAGCGTAGGACACGTCGGCCCACCGAAGTCCTCGTCCACGAGCGTTGTAGACTTCTCGACGGAGGGGTGCGAGAGCGGCCGAATCGGGCAGTCTCGAAAACTGCTGTGTCTACGGGCACCGTGGGTTCAAATCCCACCTCCTCCGCCAGCGAGAAACGGGTGACTCAGTCACCCGTTTCGTCGTCCTCGTGACGGTTCCCCGGCGTACCAGTACGCTTAGAGCGTCTAACGCAGGTCGAACCGTCCCGGGAGAACACTATGGTTTCGTCAATTGAATCGTCGGTCGGTACCGAGCGCAAGGTCGTGACTGAACTTCCCGGACCAAAGTCCCAGGCGTTGCACCAACGCCGCAAGGCCGTCGTGAGCGCCGGACTCACCAACGGTTTTCCCGTCTACATCGAACGCGCCGAGGGCGCCATTCTCGTCGACGTCGACGGCAACCACTTGCTCGACCTCGGATCGGGCATCGCCGTCACGACCATTGGTCACGCCGTACCAGCGCTGGTGGACGCCGTCTCGCAACAAGTCGCGAACTTTACCCACACCTGTTTTATGGTGACACCCTACGAGAGTTACGTCGAGGTCTGCGAAGAGCTCGCCGACCTCACGCCGGGTTCCTTCGCCAAGACCTCAGCACTCTTTAACTCCGGTGCCGAGGCCATTGAGAACGCCGTCAAGGTCGCGCGCCTCGCGACGGGTCGAAGTGCCATAATCGTCTTCGAGCACGCCTATCACGGTCGCACCAACTTGACCATGGCCCTCACGGCCAAGAACATGCCCTACAAGGATCGCTTCGGGCCGTTCGCGCCCGAGATCTATCGAGTTCCCATGAGCTATCCCTTCCGCGACGGACTAAGCGGCGCCGAGGCGGCCGCCAACGCGATCAAGATCATCGAAACCGACGTGGGCGCGGAGAACGTCGCGGCCCTCTTGATTGAGCCCATCCAAGGCGAGGGGGGCTTCGTCGTGCCGGCGGAGGGATTCCTGCCCGCTCTGTCGAAGTGGACGACCGATCACGGCGTCGTCTTTATCGCCGACGAGATTCAAAGTGGCTTCTGTCGCACGGGTGATTGGTTCGCCGTCGACCACGAGGGCGTCGTGCCCGACATCGTCGCGACCGCCAAGGGACTCGCCGGCGGTATGCCGCTCGCGGCCGTCACCGGGCGAGCGGAACTGATGAACGCGGTCCACGAGGGCGGACTCGGGGGCACCTACGGCGGAAACCCCGTCGCGGCCGTCGCGGCTCTCGCCACGATTAAGACGCTCCGCGACCGCAACCTCGTGGCGCGTGCGCGCGAGATCGGTGAGACGTTGTTGGCGAATCTGAGCTCTCTTCAAAAGGACGTCGCGATTATCGGCGACGTTCGAGGCCGCGGCGCGATGGTCGCCATGGAACTCATTGAACCCGGCACCAAAACGCCCAACGCCGCGGCCGCGAAAACAATCGTGAGCTACTGCCAGCAGCACGGCGTCGTGGCGCTGACGGCGGGCACGTACGGCAACGTCATCCGCCTCTTGCCACCGCTCATCATTAGCGACGAGCAACTTACCGACGGATTGAGTGTGCTCGGCGAGGCCGTTCGATCCGTTCAGTAGTTCTCACTACCACTGACGCGTTGATTCGACATTGAATTCATGAGCCCAGCCCTCACTCGCGTGGGCGCCCACTGGCGCCTGGTGGCGATGTTCGCTGTCGGCGCGCTCGTCCTCGCGAGTTGCGGCACCGCGAAGGTGGCGATTCCCCGACTGAGTGGCGCACCCGCTCTCAGCATTTCGGTGCCGTTGTCGAACGTAGGCTGCACGCTCAACGACGTCTGTGTCGCCGTGGGCACGTCGAGCGCCAGTGTCGGACCAACGTCCGTGGGCGAGGTCGCGACGCCGAGCGGTCGCTGGCTAAATCTCACGCTGCCCGCGTCGACGTCACCACTGATCACTTCCTTGGCGTGTATGGGAACGCAGTGTTTACTCGGCGGCTCTCAGCCCGGTCATGATCTCTTGTGGCGCTTTAGCGCGGGCGGCGACACGCTCGCCGTTGTGACCCCGCCACCGGGCGGGATTGGTATCGACGCCCTCAGCTGTAACGGACTGATCTGCGCGCTCGTTGACACCAGCGCACTCGACGCCACGCCGCGCTTTAGTTTTAGCGCCGACGGCGGTCTTACCTGGACCAACCCTCTCGACATGACGTGGGCTAGTAGCGACGCCATTACGTCGATCTCGTGTGGGATCGTCTTTGACTGCGTCGTAGGCGCGCTCTCGGTGCACCACCAGTTCTCGCTCTACGTGACGCGTGACGGCGGCACCACGTGGACGAAGCGCGTCACGCCGAGTCCGTGGACGGCGCTCACGTCGCTGTCGTGTACGAGGCTTCGTTGCGTGGCGCTCGCGAGCACCAACACCAGCGCCACGTCGAAGTTGGTTCGCTCGAACAACTTAGGTAAGTCGTGGACCAGTGTGTCGCTTCATGAACGGGCGAGCGCGCTGGCCTGCACCCCCACGACGACGTGCGTCGTCGTGGGTCAACATTCGAACCAGACGCCCTGGCTCGCCACCGTGAACCAAGGCGCGACAGTGAACGTGACGCTTCGTTACGTGCCCACGCCCCTGTTGAACGTGGCCTGTGGATCGAAAGTCTGCGCGGCCATCGGTGTCACCACGCTGCTCAGCGTGCCCGTGCCCAAGTAACGTCGAACGATCGTGGTTGCTCAACGTGGGACGAACGGCTCGTCGTCGTTCACGCCGCGAACAGTTCATCCTTCGGCGCTATGGGAGGCTGGTGCGGTGAGTTTGTCAACGTCTACCGACGTTCCGCCCGGTTGGTACCCCGATCCGTCGGGGTCTCGCCAGTGGCGCGTGTGGACGGGCACCGCGTGGTCTGAACTCACGCGACCCTACGGCGACGCCGTTGAGACGCCCCGTTTCGCCACCAACTTGGCGCTCGTCCAGGCGCTGCGACGCGTGCTGGGCGCGGGGGTCGTGGGCGTCGTGGGCGGCCTCGGTCTCTTAGTGGGCGTCTTGGCCCACTGGCCGGGCACGGCCCACCCGGCGCCCGAGTGGTTCGCTCTCGCCGCCAGTAACACAGCCGTCGCCCTGCTCCTCGTTGGTACCGTGGTGTGCGCCTTTGGCGTCAAAGAACTGAAGGGCCACTGGTCGCTCGACGCCTTTTTGCCGGGCGTCAACCTGTTCATCGCGAGCGCGCTCGTCACCCAACGGCTCGGTCGGCTCCGGGCGTGGCGCGTTGTCTCAGAGATCGTCCTCCTCGTCGTTTTTGCGATGTCGTCGCGCGACGACCTGTGGTTGTTCGGGGGGCCGATGATCGTCGCGTACGTGGAGACTTCGTGGATCGGTGCCCTCATCGATCAACTCAACGGTCCTTCGACGATCGACGAAGAAAGCGCCTCGTAGGATGACTCGGGCGTCGTTACCCGACGTCGCCGTGGGGGTCTAGCGATGTACGAATGGTCCGACGAGCACCAGGCGATCATCGACGTCGTGCGTCGATTCGTGGACGAAGAGATTCGCCCCCACCTCGACGACCTCGAACACTACGGCGTGGCGCCCTACGAGATCCTGCGAAAGATGTACGACGTCTTTGGACTTCGCGCGATGGCCCAGGAGTCCTTTCGACGCCAACTCGAACGCAAGCTCGCCGGGGACGACGCGCCCCGCGAGGTGCGGCGCGACCCGGCCTTGACGCTCATCCCCACGATTGAGCTCTGTCGGGTGAGTCCGGGACTCGTGACCTCGCTGGGAGTGTCGACGGGCCTCGCGGCTGGGACCATCAACAAACTCGGCACCGCGCGCCAGATGGAACGTTGGGGCCTTGACCTAATGACCCTCGACAAGATTGGCGCGTGGGCCATCACCGAACCCGACTCGGGTTCCGACGCGCTCGGGGGCATGCGCACGAGCGCGCGACGCGACGGCGACGGCTACGTCTTGAACGGACAGAAGACCTGGATCACCAACGGCCCCTACGCCGACACGATCGTGCTCTACGCCAAACTCGACGACGGCAGTGGTGAAGAGACGCGACAACGAAAGGTCCTCACCTTCGTGCTCGATCGGGGCATGGAGGGACTCGAACAGTCCAAGCCCATGCGAAAGATGGGCCAGCACGCCTCGCCCACGGGCGAGATCTTCTTGACGGACGTGGTCGTGGGACGCGATCGACTACTGGGCGAGAGTGAAGAGACGAAGGGCGGCGGTCGCCAGAGTGCGAAGGACAACTTCGTCGCCGAGCGCGCGGGCGTCGCCGCGATGTCGCTGGGCATCATTGAAGAGTGCACGCGCATCGCGATCGACTACGCCCAACACCGCACGCTCTGGGGTACGCCCATTGGCGAGTATCAACTCATACAACTCAAACTCGCCCAGATGGAGGTCGCGCGCGTTAACGTTCGAAACCTCGTCTTTACCCACGTCGAGCGCTCCCTGGACGGGGCCACGCCGAGTCTGGCCGAAGCGTCCGCCATGAAGCTCTACGCCGCGCAGGCCGCCTGTCAAGTCGCCGACGACGCCATACAGATCTTGGGCGGGAACGGCTACATCGCCGAATACCGCGTCGAACAACTCAGTCGCGACGCGAGGGTGCTGCGTATCTACGCCGGCACCGACGAGATGCAGGTCATCGCCATCGCCAAGGATCTCATTCGCTCCTAGAGCGCGTCGCGCAGTCGCGTCGCGACGCCCGTCCATCCCTTGAACTGCTGGATTTCCGACGGCGCGGTCTCGAGGGCGTGCACGAGCGTGGGAACAAACGCTTCGTCGTGGTCACGCAACGACGCCGCCGACCTGACGTACGTGCGAATGGTAAAGATGATGGCCCGGGTCGTTGGCAGGTGACGAAGCGTCTGGCGTTCCACGCGAAAGAACCATTCGTCGAGATTGCCACCGGGCGCGGTGCGCGCGCCGGTGCGCTGGTGCAACGCGGGACTATCGAGCAGGGTCCAGTTCAGACGCCAAAACGACTTCCCGGGCGTGAGGCGATTGAAGAAAGCGTTGGTCGGACGGGCGAGCTCTTGGTCGTAGAGCGGCACCGGCGAGTGAATGTCGTCGAGGGTCGTGCCAATCTTGGCCGCTAAGTCCCAACGAGACGGAAAGCAGACGCACGCCGCGCGAAGGCGCCACGTGTCCTCGTGCACCAAGACGCAGAAGTCTTCTTGGGCGATGCGACTGGCTTGGACGACGGGGTGTTCACTCTCGGACGTCACCGTCGAACGATCGGGGTGAACGGCGCGAAGGAAACGCTTGAGTTCACTGAGCAGTTCGAGACTGGCCGCGTCGCCTTCGGGGTTCGTCGCCACGACGGCGTCGTAGTCGCTCGCGAGCAGGGCACCCTTGAGGGCCAGCTCCTCGTCGTAGGGTTCGTCGAACTCGAGCCACTTGGAGAGATCGAGGGGTCGAAGCCCCATCGCGAGACGCCAACCCTTGGGGTCGAGGGGCACGTACGGAAACGTCGCGGTCACGGACTTAGCGGTCGCGCCGACGTCGCACGACGAGAAGATAGAAGAGCAGCGCCGCGAAGGGCACCGCGACCACGACGAATCTCCCCTCGGGCAGGACGGCCCCCTTGTGGACGTTAACCACGGAGGTGCCCGCCGCCAGGGCCGCGACCAAGCCACTTACGAGGAGAACTCGACCTTTCCAATCTCGCACGTCGCTAAGACCAGTCAAAACCAGCATTTCTACTCCCCCGGTAAAGAATAACTGCGAATAGTTTGGGTAATATTGCCTATGCCGAGAACTCAGCGCACGCGCAGCGCGCGGGCCGTTGCGAACGACACGGCCATTCGAGAAGCCGCGGTGACCGAGGTGCTACGTGTCGGTGTCGACCACGTGTCGCTACGCGACGTCGGTCACCAAGCCGGTCTCACCCACGGAGCGACCTACGCCCGCTACGAAGACGTCGACGAACTCCTCGTGGACCTGTGGAACTCGGTGCTCTGCGATCGGGCCATCGCGATGTTCGAACTGTGCATGACCGCCGCCGAGGAACCCAGCACCACCACCGTCGGCCCCATTTTCGATTTCATCCGCGCCAAGACGCCCATGGACGTCGCGAGCGTGCAGGTGCTCTTGACGTCGCGGCGGATTCCCACCCTTCACGAAGAGGTTGAACCCTTCATCCACGACTACCTCGAGCGTGAGTCCCTCGAGTCGGGCCCGGTGAGTTCAACCTTCACCCGGGGCATCACCATCTTCGCCATGACGATGGTGCAGATCTTCGCCGACTCGCAGTTCGGCTCGGACCGTGACTATCAGAGTGTTCTCGAGAAGTTGCTGCTCGAGACCCTCGAAACCGATCCCCGCGACGTTGACGAGGTGAAGCTCCACGAGCCCGAGGATCGGATCGTGCTGGCGCCGGGTGACGATCTGAAGACGCAACTCGCCTACGCCACGTTTGGCGTCGTGGGAAAGAGTGGCTACACCAGAGCCACCATTTCGCGCATCGCGCGTCGCGCCAACTGCTCACCGGGCGCGATCTATAAGTTGTACCCCTCCAAGGAAGACCTCGTCATCGCGGCGTTCCACGATCTCATGCGCGCTCGATGGATGAGAGCTTCCAACTTCATCAACGTGCTCGAAGAGGGTTCGCTCACGCAACTGCTCTACGGTTCGGCGAGCAGCCACAACGCGGTGCGTCGGAGCTTTACGCTAGAGACGGCCCTCGCCGCGGCCCACAGTGACAAACTCCGCGGAGCCATCTTGGGCCAACTCAGCGAACTCGAAGCCGTCATCCCCCTACTCACCAACATCAGTGACGACGAGAAGAATCGTCTGCGCTACCTCATACGATCGATCATGTTCGTCACCATCGGCGTCACCTTCCTGTCCACGGTCACCGACTCGCTGGAGCACGTCGATTTCAACCAGTTCGCCGAACCATTTCGTCGAGCGGTCTTACGAGACGGCGTGCCCACCTGGAGCGAGATGTGTCACCAGATCCTCGAACTGGTCGAAACTCGAGGCTTCTAGGCGCTCGCTTTGGGCGGCGGCGCGGCCATCAGCGTCTCTAGGCGGTCCAGTATCCCCGAAATGACTTCGTCCTGGGCGAGCAGGTGCTTTTGAATCTCTTCGGACTCTTTTAGTACCGCCTCGGCGTCCTTGTACGTCTCTTCAGATCGCTTATCGGCCGCGGCGGCCTGAATGTTCTGGCCGACGATGATGATCGGCAAGAGGACTAACTGCAAGAAGCTGCTGGAGAGCCACACGATGACGTAGTACGTGCCCTGGTGAATAGCCGACGGCAGCGCCAAGAGGGCCACGATGGTAAAGGCGTACGCGCACCACATCGTGCCGACGACCAGCGTGACCTTTAGTCCGACCTTGGAGTTAATTCGAGCGAGGACGCTGTCTGATTTGGGCTTGCGAAAGTCGCTGGTCTTTACGGGACGGCCGAGGCGGACAAGCTCGGCGGCGCGGGGATGACGAACGTACTCATAGATTTTGGACATGACCGGATTCTCACCCGCCACGCCACGCCACGACAGGAACTACTTCAATTCCTTAGCCCTTCATCAGATCCGGTGACGTCTCCATACCTCGGCGCCACACGGAACGGGCGATGATCTTCGTCGTGTCGGCACGATCCTTGTAGCGCATCGCGATGTCGCGCGCCTCTTCGAGTAGACCCGCCGAGAGCTTCGTAGGATTGAGGCCGAGGGCGAGGAACTTGTCACGATTGACGTTGAGCTCGTTCTCCACGGCTTCGCGACGCGGGTTCGGCAGTAGGGCAACTTCCACACCAGTCAACTTGGAGATCAGTTCGGCCAACTCACGGATGCGGTAAACTTCCGTGACTTGGTTGAAGACTTGCGGCTTCTCGCCGCGCTGGGGCGGATTCTCCAGCGCGATCTCCACGCAGCGAACGGTGTCACGGATATGAATGAAGGCGCGCGTCTGTCCCCCGGTGCCGTGCACCGTGAGCGGGTGCCCGATGGCGGCCTGCATCAAGAAGCGATTCAACACCGTGCCGTAGTCACCGTCGTAGTCGAAGCGGTTAATGAGACGCTCGTCGAGCGCGGTTTGGGGTGTCTGGGTGCCCCAGACGATTCCCTGGTGCAAGTCGGTAATGCGCAACTGGTCGTTCGCCGCGTAAAAGGCGAAGAGCAGTTGATCGAGCGTCTTGGCCATGTGGTACACCGAGCCCGGGTTGGCCGGGTGAAGAATCTCTCGGTCGATGTCGCCGTCGGGCGTAGGCACCTTCACCGTGAGATAGCCCTCGGGTATCGGCGCCGAACCCGACCAGCCGTAGCCGTAGACGCCCATGGTTCCCAGGTGGACCAGCGCAATGTCGAGGCCGCTCGACATGACGGCCACCAGAACGTTGTGCGTCGCGCGCACGTTGTTGTCAACGGTGTAGCGCTTCGTCGTTGCGTTGCGCATCGAGTACGGCGCGGAGCGCTGTTCGCCGAAGTGCACGATGGCGTCAGGGCGAGCCTCGAGGAGTAGTGCTTCTAAGCGGTCGTACTCTTCGGCCAAGTCCAGTTGCACGAATCCGATCTCGTTGGCGGTGAGTTCTTTCCACACACGAACGCGCTCGTGAATAGGGCGAATTGGGGTGAGCGACTCGACTTCGAGTTCGACGTCGATCTTTCGACGACTCAGATTGTCGACAATCGTGACATCGTGACCAAGATCCGAGAGGTGCAGCGACGTGGGCCAACCACAGAATCCATCGCCACCGAGAACCAGTACCTTCATGAAAGCTCCTAATGCGTAAGCGTCAGTGACGGCTGCGGGAGCAGCCGAGCCCTTAATTCAGTGTCGCTCAATACTACCAACGAATTGCTCGCCCTCTCGGTCCTCGCCGTCGCGCGCGAGAGTGAGCCAACCAACCGACGATTGCGTTGTCGACGAGTTAATCGGGATCGTTCCGGAACGTCGATGTCCATTTGCTCGGTCCAAGGAACTCGAACGAGCGCGAGGTAGGGTGAGAAAACTTCCCGTACCAGTTGACGACGAACGACCAATCAGAGGTGCCCTTGAACTTTCCAACCGCAGTCACCACGTGCTTTAAGAAGTACGTCACGTTCTCGGGCGTTGCCTCACGATCCGAGTTTTGGTGGTTTTTCCTCTTCAACGTCGTCGGCGACGGCGTGTTTCGCTTGATCAAAGTGTCCGCACTCCTGACCATCTGGAGTCTCGCGCTCTTCCTGCCCGCCCTGGCCGTGAACGTTCGGCGCCTTCACGACACGGGCCGATCGGGCTGGTGGTACTTTGCCTGGATCCTCTTTCCCTGGGAGATTTACCTTCTCTGCCAACCGACCACGACATTGGACAATATCTACGTCAGCGGTTGGTCACCCTCGATCACCGAGGACAACGTAACTTCTTCCTCGTTGAAGTGTCCGTCGTGCGGCAAGATGCGCCTTCCGGGACAGAACTACTGCATGGGGTGTGGAGCGAAGTTCACCGAGGGGTGAACATGACCGCTTACTTGGACTGATCTTCGCTCGATAACCGAGCTTTCGACGCGCGTTCACGCCAACGGTGCTCTCTCTTCCCTTCATTACACTTGGTGGGTGCGTCACCTCACGCCAGAGAACCAATCCCGACGCCTCAATCTGATCGTCTTGATCGTCTTTGGAGTGGCGTTTGGGTTCGTCGAGGCCGCCGTCGTGTACTACCTACGAGCCCTCATGCGCTTTCACCAGAATTACGAAATCTTTCACTACAAGGTCTACTTGAACCTCGGATTCATCACTTTTGTTTCACCCCTTCACTCACTAGTGGTCAATAACCGCATCAGTGATATTGAAGTCACCCGCGAGGCCGCGACGATCGTCATGCTGGCCTGTGTCGCGTTCGTCGCGGCCAAGGATTGGCGTCGTCGTCTGGGCGCGTTTCTGGTCACCTTCGGGTGCTGGGACCTGACGTACTACCTCTTCTTGCGGATTGAGGACGCCTGGCCACGCAGCTTGTTGACGAAGGACGTCTTCTTTCTCATCCCCGTCACGTGGATTGGCCCCGTGATCACGCCAATTGTTCTCTCGATCGTGATTGTGGTCCTTGGGGCCAAGTTCTACACCGACTGAAACCTGGCGCTACGAGAGAACGAAACGGTCGACGAAACTCTTTGCGACGCGCGCCACCTCTTCCCAACCACTGTCGATGACGAGCGAGTGGCCCCGATCGTCGATCTCTTCGATCTCGGTGACCGATTTGTTTCGACGTTGGCGCTTAAACGAAGCGTTGGCAATCGCCCAGGGAACCGTGTGGTCCTTCTCGCCGGAAATCAACTTCATTGGTCCGCGAGCGGGATTCTTGGAGTCCACTTGTGCCTCGGTCGAGGGATTCAGGTTCGCAAAGGCTGCTTGAAAGAGGGGAACGCCAGACCCCGGGACCGGGAACGTGTCGTAGAGTCGCTTGGCTTCGGCCTCGTCAACGGCGTTCGCGAAGGCGTAACGGAACTGGTCGTAGGTGAGCATCACGGACCGCTTCTTGTTCGCAGGATTTCTCAGCACTGCCGACGCCGCCTTGAGCGAGGAGAACGGAAGCGGCAAGACGCCGCGAAAGGGACTCGGATCGATCGGCCCCGAAACACGGCCTAGTCCTCGCCCGGCGAGCTTCTGGGTAATCAGTCCACCAAAGGAGTGTCCGATAATGGCGGGCTTCGTGTCCAGCCCCTTGATGACCTGAACGAAGTACTCGGTGATGTCGCCGACACTCTTGCCCGCGAAGAGTTCCGGATGACGCCGTCCCTCCTCCACCGATCCTTCACGGCGTCGCTCCAATCGCGATGAGAGCGACCGTAACACGGAACAACGTTGCGACGAAATACTGAGTTGACTCGAACTCGTGAAGCGCGTTACGTAACTAGATCTTCAACGCGCAACCGTCCCAGTAAGCGACCAGATGCCGCCGGAAGACTCCACGAAGTTCAATGATCAATTGGTTCGGTCTTCCACTGAATCCGTCGTAATACTTCACGTCCATGTCGTTGGAGTCGGCCGAGTTAAAGCCGGCGAGGTCCTTCGGGGGCACGGTTTCGATGTCGAGCAATGTGAGCGACGAGCTCGAGCAGCATCGATAACTGTGCGCGCGCACGTACACGGCACCGCCGTGGGCGTCAACGAACTCCTTGGCCGTCGGCGAAACGAGCACTTCCATATCGTTATGGTACGCCGACGCACGGCATTTCGGGTATTCGTTCGTCCATGACAACGCGAATCATCATGATCGTGGCGATAGGTGATAGGGACGGTCAAGACGTCCCTTTCGAGAAGTGACGCTTGTCGTTCGGCACATGAAACTAATGTCGTCAGTCGATTTTGCCGCTCGTCTTCGTTCCGAGGAAAGTATTCGACTAGGTGTCCCTTGCTCGCCATTGGATCGAGCTCGCGATGTCATGGCTCAAATCATGCGAGCCCGATTCCGCCTCAAGGGCAGTCTCATGGCGATCACCAAGTCGAACGCGCTCCTCGTGAATGTCTTTCAGCGGACTACGGGATCGTCACGTCACTTCTAACCAATTTCGAAACTAACTCTCAGCCATCCAACAGCACCTTCACATCACTCTCACAAATGCGCTCTCTACTCTCAGAACTGTTCCTGTGAAGGGAGAACCTATGAAAAACATAACTACCCGATCCATTGCGGTACTCGCGCTAGTCGCCGCCATGGGTATCAGCATTCCAGCCGTTGCGTACGCCACTTCACCGCCTTCGCCGTCGACCAACACGTCTCCAGCCCATGCTCTAAGTGCCAGTTTCGTTACGGCACAAAAGGCGCTCGAGGTCCAACTCGCAAATCGTGCAACGCAACTTCAGCACCTCCTCGCAGACGTGACCGGGGCGAACTCGCTGTCCGCGAGTGCTGCGTCGACACTCCAAGCACGTCTTTCGACCGAGGAATCGAGTATTAATTCCCTGGTTGCAAAGGTTCCGACGGACACCACCAAAGCAGAACTCAACACCGACCGCGCGGCGATGGTCAAGGACAACCGCGTTTACGTGGTGATGTCACCACAAGTGTTCGAGATGATCGAAGCCTCTGTTGTGGCGAGCCAGGTTACGACTATGCAGAGTAACGAGTCGACGCTGCAATCAGAATCTGCGTCGCTTTACGGTCTACCGGGTTATGAGAATGCACTTAACCACTACAACAATTACGTCGCGCGCCTTTCAAACTGGTCAACAAAAATTGTGACCGTTGAAGGCGTCGTGCTTGCCCAGACACCACAAGGCTACCCGCGGAACACGAAGTTCTTCGTCGCCGAGAATCACGAAATTCTCGACGCGAACATTGCCCTCGCGCACGCCGCTTATGACGCGAGCATCATCGCTCTCGCAACCGGCGGATACACCGGTTCGTAGGGAATCACGTCAGAACCTAAACAATGAATGGCGAATATGGCGGTTGGTGGCCTCGGTCATCGGCCGCCATATTTGATTTCGCTCCTCACTCGGTTTGAACCGGTACGGCCCGGATTCCCTGATGGCCGATTATGGAGGATGATTGCGCGCGTGCGTCGTTGATGACGGACCCGGACCCGTACGACACTCTCGGGATATCTGTCGCCGCCACGTCAGAACAGATTCGCAGCGCCAATCTTCGTCTCGGTCGGCAAGTCCACTCCGACGCCGGAGGGTCCGACGCCTTGTTTCGATAGTTCATGGGTGTTCAACACGATAAGTGCAGCGATAAGTACATCGACCAAAGTGAGACCTCGTTCGCCAGATGGTCCGTTTCCTCGACCAGACCCTGATCAACGCTGAGGCGGCCGACGTGGACCAGGCCGAGCGGCACGAACGGAGCCTGGCGCGCACCACCTAACGAAACGGTGCGCGGCCCCGCCTGCTCGCCACCACTTCGGAAAGCGCGTAAGCGACACCGGCAGTAGCCTCGTTGTCGTCGACACAAACCCATTCGCGAAAATCCATGCTGCCTCCTTGACTTTCACAACTCTTGGGCCGCGACTCGAAGCATCCCGGGCTAAATGGCGCAGGCGCCCTTTCCTTCAGCCGTGCTCTCCGCGGCAGGCATAACTGCCGTGCAACCGGCTAACGGATCCAGCAGGATTCAGCCCGCGGCCATCAGATCGTGCTTTCGTCCACCATGGCGTCTGCCACCTTGACGAACCCGGCGATATTGGCACCGAGGACGTAGTCGGTCGGCCGCCCGTACTCCTCGGCTGCCGCGCGG
>CABDZN010000255.1_pt1 | contig 28692 bp, 30 predicted proteins | sample 3132191 | NCBI WGS metagenome assembly CABDZN01 (sample SAMEA5534340, study PRJEB31848) | metagenome | biome: tundra; feature: field; material: soil | place: USA | collected 2013-05 | depth 0.45 m | reverse complement strand
GGCATGTCGAGCGTGCCCTACGACGTGAAGGGCGATCCGTCGTTCGCAAAACTCGTAGGAGAGATTGCCAGTGACACACCCGAGTGCTGGATAACGCCGATCGACAACGAACACCTGCCCATCATGTACGCGACCACGAACTTCTTCTCGTTCTTGCAGGGCGACGAGGCCTGGCTCTCGGTGAGCACCTGCCAGACCTCGGAGCCGAGCGACTTCGAGGCCGTCGGCAAGGTGATCGCCTCGGCGATCGAACAGAGCGACCGGCGCGTCGTGCTCATCGCGTCCGGAGCGCTCAGCCACACGTTTCACACGCTGCGCACCCTTCGAGATCACGAAGCCGCCGGCGAAGAGCACATCTTCTCTGAAGAAGCGCGCGTCGCCGATCACCAAGTCATTGACGCGTGGTTGCGCGGAGATCACGCGAGCGTCATTGACAACTACCCGGAGTTCTTCAAGGTCAAGCCCGAGGGCCGCTTCGCGCACTACCAGATGATGGTCGCCGCCCTGGGCGGACGCGAGTGCGTGGCGCCGGGCCGGCTCTACTCAGCGTACGAAAACTCCATTGGCACAGGTCAGGTTCACGTATGGTTCGATAGACCCGCTAACGGATGGACCGGAGTCTGAACGTGATCCTTCGTGGCCTCCCCTTCCCTCGCACCACGACTGGTCGGGCGTCACTCTTGCCGCCACTGCCGTGGCACTACTCGGGCGATCTCCTCACGGTGGAGTACCGCACGGACCCCTCGTCGATCGCCGCGCTCTTGCCCGAAGGTGTTTCGCTCGCGAACGACGACGAGGATCCCGGTGCCGTCGCCTTTATCTGGGCCGACTGGCAAAGCTGTGGCGACGACGGCGCGGAACTGCTCGATCCCGTGCGCGCTCAGTACAAGGAGGCCTTCGTCGTCGTGCGCTGTCGCTACGAGGATCGTCTCTACAGTCGGTGCCTCTTCATCTGGGTCGACAAGGACTTCGCTCTCGTGAGGGGCTACCTCCAGGGGTACCCGAAGAAACTCGGCTCCATTCACCAAACGAGACCCGTCACCCGAGGCCGAGCCGGTCCCCGTCTCGAAGCTGGTGGCACCTTCGGCATGACCCTGGCCGCGAATGATCGTCGCCTCGCCCAAGCAACGGTGACGCTTCTGGGTGAGAGCGCGACCAACGGCTTCGTCAACGGCCACGCAATGTTGCATCATCGCTGGTTCCCCCGTATCGAGCTCGACGATCGCGACTCACTGAGAGAAGTCGTGACGATGGCGGGCGTGAACGTAGACCTCGGCTCCGCTTACGGCGGTTCAGCGACGCTCGAACTCTTTGACTCTCCCTCGGAGGAACTGCTCACCATTGCGCCCCGAGAGATACTCGGCGGCTACTTTCGATCGGTCGGTACCACCTTTAACGGTGGCATCACCCTCGAGGAGTAGACGTGTCACGACGAATCGCCAGTTCCAAAGCCACCGTCGTCTCACAGGCCGAGTGCGATATTCGCGCTCGCCTCGACGACCACGAACTCGACTTCACGGCGATGAGCGCGATCTCGAATATCTATCGCGCGGGTTCGGCGGTGCGAAATCACATGGAGCGTTCTCTCTTGACCGACTACGACCTCAGTTGGGTAGCGTTCACGGTGCTCTGGGTGCTCTGGATCTGGGGCGCACAAGAGACGGGCCACGTCGCCGCCGAGGCCGGCATCACCAAGGGCACGTTGACCGGCGTGATGAAGACCCTGCAGTCGCGAAAACTCATCAAGCGGATCCCCCACCGTGACGACCGACGCCGGGTGTCAATTGGACTTACCAAGGCGGGCGAACGACTCATTGAACAGGTCTTCCCCGAATTCAACACCCACGAGACGCTAGTGGTGAGCGGACTCACCGTTCCCGAACAGCACGAACTCGCTCGTCTCTTGCGGTTAGTCCTAAAACAGGTCAGCAGCCAGATCGCCGACGACGACTCGTAGTCCCAAGTTGAAAATGGAAATATATCTGTTGAGAAGACGGGTCGGACCGCGCCGCGCGGGTCGCGCACAACCCTTTCGGGGTGCGTTGGTCGCCGTCGTCCTCTGCTTCGTCATCACGCCGTCACTCAGTGACGTTTCATCGATCACCACGGCGGGAGCTTCGGCCTCACCTTCGTGGACGTTGGCCGCGTACGACGCCCCGTACCTGGGTGCCCCGCCGACAACCGGTCCGGCCGTCGTTGCCGTCGTCGCCAGCGTGGACGGCAACGGTTACTACGTCCTTCGTTCGAACGGCAACGTGGACGCCTACGGCGCACCCAGCTACGGCTCGCTCGCTGCGGGGAGTCTCCCCCTCGGCGCCACCGCGACGGGCATCGCACTCGATCCCACGACCGGGGGTTACTGGATCGTGAGCTCCAACGGCACGGTGCAGGGATTCAACGCTCCGTTCCTCGGCGAACCCCGAATCCCGCCGGGAGGGTGGGGTCAGCATCCGGCCGCCGTCGCCATCGCGGCCGCGCCCGGCGGAGCCGGCTACTACGTACTTCGTGCGAACGGAGCGGTCGGCGCGTACGGCGTCAAGGGCCACGGCTCGCTCGGCGGTCATCTGTACTACCGAACGACGGCCCCCGTGGTCGCGGTCGCCCTCGCGGTCGATCCCACGACCGGGGGCTACTGGATCGCGACGTCAACGGGCGACGTCGCCAACTTTGACGCACCGAACGAGGGTTCACCGCTTGCCAGCGCCCACGGTACGTACAACAACGTGCCCGTCAGCGCCCTCGCCGCCATAGCCAGTGGAACGGGCTACTACGTGTTGAGGGCGAACGGCGAGATCGACCGCTTCGGAGCCACGTTTCACGGTTCGCTCGCCTCGTCGAAAACGATGCCCGAGGGCGGTTTCGCGGTCGCCCTCGCGGTCGATCCCACGACCGGGGGCTACTACGAGGCGGTCGACGTGACGCCGCTCGACGGCTACCTCAACCCGCTGCGCGCACTGACGTCGCTCGTTCCCCAAGAGATCGACCAGGGCGTGGACTACTGCGCGTCGGGCCCGATCTACGCACTCGGCGACGCGGTGATCGAGAATCTCTACGACCCCGGCTGGCCGAGTGGAGTGTTCATCTCGTATCGATTGACGAGTGGTCCCGCGAAGGGTCTTTACGTCTACGTCGCGGAGAACATCACGCCGAAGGTGGCGATCGGCGAACACGTCACCGCGACGACCGTCGTCGGCGTGGTGCACGACGCGAAGACCTGCCTCGAAACTGGTTGGGCGGACCCGCCGGCGTCACCGGAACAAGCCGCTGGCCACTTGGAGTACAACGGGAAAAACTCGACCGCCTACGGGCTGAACTTCAGTTCGTTGCTTCAGGCCCTCGGAGCACGACCCGGTCTCCCCCAGTCCTATGGACCGCCGGGTTCCGTACCTTCGAGTTGGCCCACGTGGTGATCTTCGTGTAAACCGGCGGCGCTCTGCGTACGGAGTCCCCGGTCGCGACAGTACTCATTCCAACGTCACTCGAAGTCCGGTGGTCGCCAATATGAAGTTCCGATTCGCCGCGACGCCGCGGGCCAAGGCGAGGCGGGCTTCGCCGTTTTCGTGCGGCGGAACGTGCGTAATCAGGGTCTGTCGCGCGGACAGTTCACGCGCGAAGCTACCTACTTCTTGCCCATCGAGATGAAACCGTGAACTACTTTCATCGCGCGTCTCCAAAGTGCACTCCAGAATCGCGAGATCCGCACCAACAAAGTGTGGCGGGATTGCCCACGTCGGTCCCGTGTCCGCGCCGTACGCGACTCGGCGACCACCCAAGGAAACGCAGGCGGCGAGCGTTGGCGTCTGGTGCGTCGTGACCGAGAACTCTATCTCGAGAAACGGGAGTTCTAAGTGCGTCTCCTCGCGAGCGAGTGCCAGGGTGCCCGGTGGGAGTGAGTCTGGCTCTCGCACGATAGAAGCCGTGGTTTGCTCGGACGCTACGAGCCGTGGTTGATCGCGCCACACGTCCGCGGCGTCCATAAATGCTTCGAGGTCCGCTACGTGATCGGCGTGCGCGTGACTCACGAAAATGGCGTCAATGTGGGAATCGGGCACGAGTAGCGAGTACGACTCAAACGACCCGAAGCCACAGTCCAGCAGGATCGCTGTCTCGTGGGTCTCCACTAGATAACTCGAACAAGGGAGCCGCAACTCTTCGTCGTAGGAGGATCCGGCGCAGCCGAGTACCGTCACCTTGACTTCAGAATGTGCGTAATCTGACACGACCTGACTTTACTTATGAGATCTCGGGGGCCACCTTCCCGGTGTGAGTCGCGGCCGGATCACTTCAGAGAAGAGTGACGAGAGATCATCCGGACAGACCGAATCGTTCGACTCGAATAGCTGATGGCGGATATCCCGCCCCGATCAAAAGTTCAGTCGCACTATCGGCGAAGCCCGCTGATCCGCACACGTAGATGACCCCATCGGGTCGGTGCGTTTCTATGCAGTCGTTGGCCACCAAGCGGCCCACGGGCCTCAGCCACTCTGTGGGAGCGACCCGCGTGAAGACGAGGGGAGTCTCGGCTCCGCCTCTTTCGTCGCGAGTTCGGATTGTCCGTGATCATACGAGCCAATGAACTTGCAACGCCCGGAATTTTGTATCGACAGCGGGTGAGGAAACTCGTGCGCGACCTCGATCCCCAGCGTCTGAGTCCAAGGTGTGCTGTGATGGCCCTACGGTGGTCAGTGTTTCAACGTTGACCAATGTGCCGTCACTGGTGCTGACAGATGTTGTGAGAATTGGAGGCGTGGGTCAATTGACGAGCCATAGTGAGGTCACTATCGACCACGGGAACGTGGGCACGTTCCTGCGCGAACTCTTACTCGGCGCCACTAATGAGATTGAAGTTGCCGACACCGTGGTGCGAGACAACAAGAGAGACGGGGTTCCTGACGATCCCGAGTCGATACGAAAATTACGTTTGGCGTTTCGCCGCGTCCTGTATCGATTGGAGATGATGTCCGACGTCGAAGAGTCACTCTCTTCAGAAGACTTGCTTAGGCGCTTGCAGGAAGTCGGCGAACCCTTGGGGGAGCTTCGCGACGCTGAAATTCTCGAGAAGCTGGTTATCGACGCCCTAGGTGATCGGATTGGGTCACTGCAAGGACGTGAGTTGATGGAGATTGTGACTGAACTGCGGCGAGACAAACAACTGTCCGCCGATACGATGATTCATTCGACAACGTATCAAGACGTGCTTAAAGCCATGGCTCAGTATCGCAGTTCCTTACAGTCCCTACCTGTGTCGACGCTCCCGATCCGACCAATCGCTCAACGAGTCATGTACGTCTCTTGGCATAAACTCCAGCGAGCGGTGAGGAAGACTAAGCGCGACGCTAGCGACGCTCAACTTCACCGCCTTCGCATTACCGCCAAGCGGACTATGTACGCGGCGCAGGCATTTGAGGACTGGCCGGGAACGCCCACCAAGCGATTCGCGACGCGCTTGGATCGACTGCAGAAGCGTCTTGGAGATCAGCACGACCACGTCGTGGCCAGTGCGTGGATAAGGCAGGTAGCGAAGGATCATCCCTCGTTGAAACGATTGACCAAAACGTTGTCCGCGAAGGAGCGAACGCGGGCCGATCGCTGCGCCAAGGGCTGGGGACGCCGATGGAAGTCAGTACGTCAGGTTCACCCGGTACATTTTTTTTAAATCCGGCTGCTCGTGGTGTTCAAGGTTGTGGACGTGGGCGTCACCAGTTGACGGGCGAGGTCTCTGGCACGACGTGCACGTCACCGGAGTCGACACCTACTCGCCAGGATCGTGCCCTGCGCGTAAACCACCATCTCTGTTCCACGATGACATGGGCCACCCCAGTACCCGGGTCGAATTCTGGGGAACGCAACCCGGGCCGAGATGAGGGCGAAACTACTGGTCAGCGATGATGGAACCCACGCGATCGCCAATACCGGGATCACGCCGCACGAGCACTGACGCGTAAATGATCGCCAGAATCACGACAGCGAGCGCCATGTACGGGTACCAGCTGTAGGGCGCAGTCTGGCCCGGCTTGGAGAGGTAGTACAGCGGCACCAAGATCCACAACGTACCGACGATCGGTAGCACGGCGTGACGGAAGGGATTGTACAGATTCGGATGAAACTTCTTGTAGTAGAAGGGCAACGCCAAGTTACTGAGCCCGTAGACGAGGAGCAACAAAATGGTGCCAAACGTCGACGACTCTTGGAACATCGTCAGCGCGTGCATCGAGCCCGACGTCGCGTGACCGCCAATGATGTGACCGAGTCCCCACACACCAATGATCGCCAGCCCTAGCCCGAGAAAAACGAAGAGCGCGTTCATCGGCGTGCGACGTGTTGATTGGACTTTGCCAATGGTCCTTGGCAGAAGTCCCTCGCGCCCGGCATTAAAGATGAGACGAGCCTGCGAGTTCGTACCGGCAATCAAGGCGCCGAGCGTCGAGGTCATTCCCGCCAGGAAGGCGAAGAAGAGGCCTACGGCAAAGGTCTCTTTCGCCACCGAGAGGAACGGCACGGCCGCACTACTCAGCGTGGTGACGTTGTCCTTGAACCCAACCACCGTGGAGAACGCAAAGAACGTGTAGGCGACGAGCATGATACAGATCGACGTGAAGACCGCCCGAGGCACGTTCTTGCGGGGGTTGTCGGTCTCCTCGGCGAGAGCCGCCGAGTTTTCCCAGCCGATGAAGAGGTAGATCGCGAGCGGGAAGCCTTCGGCCAGACCCTTGAAGCCCCCGGTGATGTTCTTGGGTTCAAAGGGTTGGAAGTTGATGTGGGCGTGGAACTTCACCAGCGTCACGACGCTGATCACAATCATCACCGTCATTTCGAACGCGAAGAAGAGACCCGCCAACTTGGTGGAAATCGAGATTCCTCGCACCATCATGAACGACGCAAAAGCCAAGAAGATCAGAACCCAGACGATCCACGGCACGCTCTGTAATCCAGCGACGTTGTAGTTCTGCAGCATCATCTGGAAGAACCCACCAACGATGGCGATGACTGACGCCATGGCCGCGATATAGCCAGTGCCCGTCAATATCGCGGTGGTGACACCGGTTCGCCCCCCGAAGGTCTTGCCGATGAAGGAGATAAATCCACCGGTCGACGGCAGGACCTTGGTGAACTCGGACAACGTGTTGCCGAGAAACAAGATGGCGACACCGGCCGCAACAATGGTCAACGGCGACGCGAGGCCTGCGGTGAACGCCAAGTAGCCAAAGCCGAAGTAGAAGCTCATGGCCGGACCGATGTTGGCCATGGTCGCGGCCGAGATGTCGAGGAGGCCTAGTACGCCCTGTCGTAGTCGCTCATGTTCGCCCCGTACATTCGGCTCCTTGGCACCAAGCGACTCTGATGTAAAACCTGCACTCATAGCTCCCCCAAGATATGAATCGGATCAGAACTCGATCACGCCGACGGCGCTGCGATTACAACACCTGCGAAGAAAATAGCGGAGTTCTTACCCTCGAGGAGGACTCTGGCGAAAGAGACGCCACCCAGAGTTCACCGATTCGTCAAAAGGCGCACGAAGTGGCGCCTACAGCCGAACGGATTCGACTAATCAACTGATCGGCTTCATTCGATTCGCGACGTTTTGCTCGCCGAGCGTTCTCTCGGCAAGGTGGTCTCGGACACTCTTCTGATCCACTTCGGGTCGATTCTGGGACATCTTGGCTTTCCCCTCAATCGACGTGACTTCAATTTCCATTCCGACGATCGCCTTGAGCTGTTGGTCTCGGTACTGTGGGTCGAGATCGTCGACTCGCCACTCGGGGTTACGACCGCTCTCGAACTGCCCGGTGACGGCGCGAACTTGGTTCTGCATCCATTCGAGTTCCTCGTGGAGCGTCAATCGGCCGCGAACTTCCGCGACCACGTAGTTCCACGTTGGTACCACGCCGGGATTCTCGAGACGGCTCGGGTAGTACGTCGGTGAGACGTACGCGCTCGCGACGAGGAAAACGGCGAGAACCTCGGTATCGCCACTCACCGAATTCCACCACGAGTTGGCCTTGGCCAAATGTGAGGTCAAGGTTCGTCGATCCTCACTCACGACGACGGGGACAAACACGCTCGCCAGTCCTTCCGGCGTTGAAATGATGAGCAGGCCGGCGCCCGCGTCCCGCACGATTTGCCACGCTTCGTCGTTGTCGACCGCGTGCTTGGGAGGTATGTACACGTGTCCATTGTTCCACGAAGTGGTCACCCGACACTCGAAGGGCAACGGTGCATCAAAAATGCGAGCGTCCACGGACGAACACGCCGCGACGTGGCACCCGACACTCGAAGCGCTCTAGACCAAGTCCAACACCGTTTCGAGACCCTCGTAACCATCGGCCGTCCGCGCCCAGGGATACGCCGCTTCCATCACCTCCGCGATGTCGAGTAATCGGTAGTCGTGATAGTGCTCGGCCGTGATCTGCAGACCGAAGGGTAATCCCGACGGAAGATATCCGAACGGGACACTGAGCGCGGGATTGCCCGTGACGTTCTGCATGGCGGTCGAGTACACCTCGGGCGCGAGCCCGTGAACATCAGAGTCGGCGTTCATTCGTCCGTCGGCGAGCCATCCCTCCGCCGCCACCGTGGGCGTGAGGAGCAGTCCGTCGTGACTCAGCAGTTCGTCCAGCGAACGCACGTACAGGTAGCGCCGGCGCCGGGCGGCGAGATACTCATCAATCGTGACATTCAGTCCCGTCACGAGAAACTCCTGGGTGGCGACGTGGAACTCGTCCATGCGTTCGCGCACCCAGTCGCGGCCGAGCGCGGCTACGTGCTCGGCGCTCGTCACCGTGAACCAGTCAAGGTCCGGGTCTCCGTCGGTGAAGAAACTTTCTGCGTCCAACCACTTCACTGGCGCGTCGAAACGATCGGCGAACGCGCCAACGGCCTCGTGAAAGAGAGCGGTCACCGGCCGGCTGAGTGGACCGAGTGGAGACGTTCGTTCGGCCGCAAAGAGTTGGACTGGTCGACCCTCGTGGCGCGGCCACTGGCTGGCGAGTGCGATCGGTGGCGACGTCGGATCGCCGCCGACGGGACCACGCATCACGTCAAAGAGCAGACGAAGATCGTCGCACGAGGTGGCCAAGAGTCCATCGGTGGAGTAGTCGATCCAATCGGGAGCCGGCCAACGACCCACCACGCCGTTGGTCGGCTTAAGGCCCACGAGTCCACAGAGGGCGGCGGGAATACGAACGGAGCCTCCCCCGTCGGTAGCCGTGGCCACGCCTACTAACCCAGCGGCGAGTGCTGCGGCGGATCCACCGCTCGAGCCGCCGGGTGAGTAGTCGAGGTTCCAGGGATTACGCGTGACGCCGGTCAAGAGATTCGCGGTGTACCCCTCAATGGCGAACTCGGGCAACGTCGACTTGCCAACCACCACCGCGCCCGCTCCAATGAGTCGACCCGGCACGACGCCATTGGCCTGAGCGGGCGGGGCGTCGCGAAGCGCGACAGAGCCCTTGCGCGTGGGATGACCGGCGAGGTCTTCCAGATCTTTGATAAGCGTCGGTACGCCCAGCAGCGCGCCTTGGACGGACCCGTCGTCATCGATACGACGCGCTTCACGTAGTGCCTCGTCGTAGGTCTTCTCCGCGGTGACGTTCAAAACTTCAGCGTGCTCCAGGCGTTCGATCGAGGCGGTGACGACGGCGGTGGCGCTGACGCGGCGCTCTCGAACTGCTCTGGCGATCGAGCTCACGGCACCCGGGGCGATGGACTCGCTAGGAGACACGAGCTCGAGTCGCCCCAGTGGGCGACGAGGCAACGACGCTCCCGTGATCACGGGTGCCGATCGATGGCGAGTACGCCGTGGTTCTCAAGTTTCCTCCCCGTGTCTTTTGACGAGACGCCTCCAACCTAGTTTCTGGACTCGGAACCAAACTTGTAGAAGTTAGTTCGCTCCAACTTCGAGTTCACGTAGGCGACTAACGAGGAACGCACGCTCGACCTCGTTTTCACACTGTGACAGTGCCTCTTCGTAGGCCAACCGCGCTTCGTCTTTGCGACCGAGGCGACGAAGAAAATCGGCCCGCGTACTGGCGAGGTAGTTGTAACCCAGGAGTGCTCCGTCGCTCGTCAGGTCGGACAGCGCCTCGAGTCCCGCTTTGGGACCGTCGGCAATCCCAATGGCCACGGCGCGATTGAGCGCGACCACGGGTGAGGGCCAGACGATCAGTAGGAGGTCGTAGAGCGCGACGATCTCGTCCCAGCTCGTCTCGTCCCACGAGGGCGCCTCCGCGTGGATTGTCGCGATGGCGGCCATCAAAACGAAACGACCGGCGGGCCGGGTGCGCAGCGCTTCACGGACCAACGCCGCTCCTTCGCTGATCGCGCCGTGGTCCCACTGAGTGCGGTCTTGCTCGGACAAAAGTAACATAGCGCCGTCGCGACTCGTACGGGTCTGGCGGCGAGCGTCCGTCAAGATGATGAGGCCCAAGAGACCGGCGGCCTCGGCGTCGTCTGGCAGCAGAGTTCGCAACAGTCGGGCGAGATCGAGGGCGCGGTCTACGAGGTCTCGTCGCACGAGATCGGAACCCGACGGGGCGGTGTGTCCGGTCGTGAAGACGAGATGGATCGCCGAAAGCACCGTTTCGACGCGAGCGGGTAGCTCCTCGACGGTCGGGACACGATAGGGAATGTGCGACGTGGCGATCTTCTTCTTGCCACGGGTAATACGTGCGGCCATGGTCGACTCCGTCACCAGAAAGGCCCGGGCAACTTCAGAGGTGGTGAGTCCGCACAATAACCGAAGCGAGAGCGCCACCTGCGTCTCAGAGGAGAGCGCGGGGTGACAGCACGTAAAGATGAGTCGAAGACGGTCGTCGGAAATGCTCGCCAGATCCGAGTCACTCGGCAACGTCGATTCCTGCGGCTCAACAAAATTCGCCATCACCCGCCTCTGCGATGTTTGACGTCGCAGCGTGTCGATTGCTCGTCGCCGAGCGACGGTCGTCAACCACGCTCCGGCCTTAACCGGAATCCCACTCTTGGACCAAGTCGCCAAGGCCCGTGTGAACGCGTCTTGCACGCACTCCTCGGCCACGTCGATGTCGCCGGTGACGCGAATGGTCGCCGCGAGCACGAAGGCCCACTCGCTACGGTAGGCCTCAGCGACCGCGGCCTCGACATCGACGGGACGAGAAACGCTATTCAGCCGACATCTCTGATCGGACGAACTTCCACACCGCCGAAGTGCGCCGGAATCTGGCTCGCGATGGCGATTGCCGCGTCGAGGTCGCCCGCTTCGATGACGTAGTAGCCACCCAACGCCTCTTTGGTCTCCGCGAACGCTCCATCGGTGACCACGAGTTTTCCCGAGGCGTCGCGCCGTAGCGACGTGGCACTGGTCGTCGGGTGAAGTGCGTTCCCGCCACGAAGTGCGGCACCGTTACGCTCGCCGAACTCTTGATGCTCTTTCATCATCTTTCCAGCGGTTTCACCGTCGGCCTTCTCCCAAGCGGCTTCGCTTTCGTAAATTAGAACCAGATACTCTGACATTTTTCTGCTCCTCCACGAGGCCCGATTCTCGGACTTCACCGATACCGACGAACGGGGATTGGCGAAATCGACAGTAATCGGATTATTCGTCACCCACGGGACTCAACACGCGCAGTAGAAAAACGACCAAACCAGGCCGGGCAAAGGACAGTTCCTAGTTGATGCCGTCGAGGAGATCCAGCATGTCCTCAGCGTGTTCCTCTTCCACTGCGAGAATCTCCTCCAGCATCCTTCGCGTGGTCGGGTCACCGTCGCCCAGCCACGCGATGATTTCGGTGTAGGAAGCAATCGCCACCCGCTCGGCGACTAAGTCCTCTCGGATCATCGTTTCCAGCTCTTTGGACGAGTCGTACTCCGTGTGGCTGCGCCCGGTCAAGGTCTCGGGACTGAAGTCGGGCTCGCCCCCCAACTGGGTGATCCGCGTGGCGATCATATCGGCGTGTTCTTGCTCCTCACCGGCGTGCTCGAGAAACTCCGCGGCGGCGACCTGGGCGCTCAGACCCTGCGCGGTGTAGTAGTGACGCTTGTATCGCAGCACGCACACGAGTTCCGTTGCCAGTGACTGATTGAGAACGAAGATAACCCTCTTTAGGTCCGCTCCGTAGGCGTCGGTCACGGGACCTCTTTCCATATGCTCGCGAGCACGCTTGCGCAACGTCTCAACGTCAGTCAGGAATTCCTTCATCGCTCTTCCTCCTTGCGTCATCGAAGACTTCAATGTCCTCTAAATCCATCTTGAGCCAAGGGTAGCGGAAGCGTTCGCTCGGAGCGCCGAGAACTTTGTCAGTGCCTCGTCGGGTCTACTTGCCAGCGAATCGACCTTCGCGTTTCCACGAGGCGAGTTGCTTCTAGCGCACCGCGTCGGCGGTCGCAATTAACTGACGCGCCGCTCGCGCCTCATCAACGCGCGAGACCGGCGTACTTTGCGGCGCGCGATGGAGAGAATCGGGATCGTCCTTCGCGCGCTGCGCAATACGCTCTATGGCTTGGGCGAGTGACTCGAGTGTTTGGACGCTCTCGGTCTCGGTTGGTTCAAACATCAAAGCTTCGTCGACGATGAGTGGGAAGTAGACCGTTGGCGAGTGGAAGCCCTCTTCGAGAAGTGCTTTCGCGACGTCAAGAGCTCGCACGCCGTACTTGTTTTTCAGCGGTGTCGCGGTGAGGGTGCACTCGTGCATACACACCCGGTCGTACGCGGCGGGAAGGATCTCGCGTAGGCGATGGCGAAGCCAGTTCGCGTTCAAGACCGCGTGCTGGGCGACGCGAGTGAGCCCGTCACCACCGTGCACGTCGATGTACGCAAGCGCTCGCGCGAGTACGAGAGCGTTGCCGTGCCAGCCGTGCACGCGACCGATTGAGCGAGTCGGGGCAACCCAGTTGAAGAAACCGTCGCCGACGCGCGCCGCTCGAGGGCCGGGTAGAAAGTCCACCAGGCGCGCAGCCACCGCTACCGGGCCCGCGCCGGGTCCCCCACCGCCGTGAGGAGTCGCGAAGGTCTTGTGCAGGTTCATGTGCACGATGTCGAAGCCCATGTCGCCCGGACGGACGGCACCCAAGATGGCGTTCAAGTTGGCGCCGTCGTAGTAGAGAAGGCCACCGACGTCGTGCACAGCTCGCGCGATCTCGGTGATCTCTTCCTCGAAGAGTCCCACGGTGTTGGGATTGGTCAACATGATGCCCGCCACGTCGGGGCCAAGCGCCGCCTTCAGAGCGACGAGATCGACGAGTCCTCGCTCATTGGACGGAACCGTAGTGACCTCGTAGCCGCCCAGCGTCACGGACGCCGCATTCGTGCCGTGCGCCGAGTCAGGAATGAGGACGCGTCGACGAGTCTCGCCGTTGGCCTCGTGGTACGCACGCATGAGCAGTAGACCAGTGAGCTCGCCGGCCGCTCCCGCCGCCGGTTGCAGCGTCGCGGCGCTCATGCCGGTTATGGCACACAGTTTCTCTTCGAGTGTCACCAATATTTCGAGCCAACCTTGACTGAGCGACGCGGGCGCGCCGGGATGGACGGCGTTAAGCCCGGGATCGCTCGCGATGGCGTCGCAGAACTTCGGGTTGTACTTCATCGTGCACGAACCGAGCGGGTACATACCCAGGTCCACCGAAAACTGACGATGGGAAAGTCGCGTGAAGTGAGCCACGAGGTCTCTTTCGGAGACCTCCGCGACGGGAACGATCTCGGCGTTCAGGTGCGCCGCTGGCAGCAGTTCCTCGAGCGCCGCTGCGGGCACGCCCGTAGAGCGAAGTTGGTAGGCCGAGCGATTCGCGACGGACATCTCAAAGAGGGTGGGCTCGGCTTCGTGGCCCATGAGCGGCGCCGACGCGGCTCTTCCGCCGGGCAGGGGTGTCACGGTCATCGCGTCAGCGCCTCTCGGAGCACGTTGACGTAGTGATCGATCTCGTCTCTCGTGCGGCGTTCAGTCACGGTGACGAGCAGCACGTTCTCAATGTTGCCTTCGATGGAAGGATCGCCGCCATTGCTCAGCGCTCCCACGGACAGTCCCGCGAGTATGTTGCTCTCGGCCATGGCCGCGATGACTTGGTCGGCCGGCTTGGAAAGTCGGATCGCGAACTCTCGAAAGAAGGGTTGCGTCGAGAGCGCGTCGACGCCCTCGAGGCCGAGAAGTCCTTCGTAGAGGTAGTGCGCTCCTTGGGCGCAACGCGTCGCGACTTCACGCAGTCCGTACGTCCCGAGCCAGCCGAGTTGGATCGCCGCCGTGACCGCCATCAAGGTCTGGTTAGTGCAGACGTTCGACGTCGCCTTCTCTCGACGAATGTCCTGTTCTCTGGCGCGAAGTGTCGTGACAAAAGCTCGGCGATCACTCGAATCCACCGTTTCGCCAACGATTCGCCCGGGCAGACGACGCACCTGAGCCGCGGTGCACGCGAAGAGTCCGAGATAGGGCCCACCGAAGGAGAGCGGCGTACCAAAGGCCTGCCCCTCACCGACGAAGACGTCGGCACCCCACTGACCGGCCGTCTTTAGGACACCCGCCGCGACCGGGTCGGCGCCGACGACGAAGAGTGCTTCGTTGGCTTCGGCGAGCGCCTTCGCCTCGCTCAGGTCCTCGAGGACGCCGAGGTAGTTGGGATAGGCCGCCACGACGGCCGCCGCGTTGGTAGCGTCAACGCTCTTCCAGTCGGTGACGCCGTCACGAAGGGGTACTTCAACGATCTCGTGTCCGGTGCCTCTAGCGAACGTGCGCGCCACTTGGCGCCAGTGCGGATGAACGCCCGAGGAGATCACCATCTTCTGGCGCCCGGTAGCACCGTGCGCCATGTTGAGGGCTTCCACGAGAGCCGTCGCCGCGTCGTAGAGCGACGCGTTAGGAATGGCGAGGCCGCTCAGTCGTGAGACCAACGTCTGATACTCAAAGAGGGCCTGCAGCACACCCTGGGCGACTTCGGGTTGGTAGGGCGTGTAGGCGGTCACGAACTCCGAACGGTTCGACAGCATCTTGACGACGGCCGGCACTTCGTGGTCGTACGCGCCTCCGCCCGCGAAGCACGTCATCGACGTGGCGTTCGCCTTGTTGGCGCTGGTGTAACCAGAGAAGATCGCCGCCACGTCGGGTTCGCTCAGCCCTTCGGCGACGTCGAGACCATTGGCGAGACGAACGGCCTGAGGAATGTGGGCAAAGAGATCGTCGAGTGAGTCCATGCCGAGAAACGCCAACATCGAGTCAACGTCTTCTTTCGTGTGAGGTAGGTAGTCAGCCAACCGACGACTCCTTTCGAACGAAGGGAAGAGGGGTCACCGTTGCCGGAATCTCACGGCCGCGCAACACGACGGTGACCTCGGCGCCCGCCTCGAGTCCCGGCGTTAAGAGTCCCATCCCTATACCGTGTTCGAGCACGGGTGAGAAGTTACCCGACGTGAGGATTCCCACGTGCTTGCCGTTGACGACCACTTCGCCCCCGTCGCGCAGTGGTTGGCGACCCGACGCGGCGACGCCGGTCAACAACCGGGCCACCCCACGCGCGCGTTCGCGCTCGACGGCGGCGCGTCCTTTGAAGGTCTCTTTCTGCCAACCCAACACCCACCCGAGTCCGGCCTCGAGCGTCGTCGACGAAAGCGTGAGTTCATGGCCGTAGAGCGGCAACGCCGCCTCCAGACGCAAGGTGTCACGCGCGCCGAGTCCCGCGGGCGTGACGTCCGCCGCGACGAGACCGCGAAAGATCTGCTCCGCCACCTCATTGGGCGCGGCGATCTCTAATCCTTGCTCGCCGGTGTAGCCCGTGCCCGCGACGCGAACTTCCACGCCATGAAAGTCAAAACGATCGACACGAAAACGTCCGACCTCGCCAAAGCGCGGATCCACGGCGGCGATCTTCGCTCGGGCGTTCGGTCCCTGGACGGCCAGCACGCAGCGCTCGGCCGTGACGTCACGGCCCGGCAGCGCCGAAGTGACGCCCGAGGTGTTGGAGGCGTTGGGCATGACGTCGAACTCGTTCTCGCTCACCCACCACACAATGATGTCGTCGACCACGAAGCCGCCGTCGGTCAGGAGGTGCGTGTACTGAGCTCGACCCGGCGCGATCTTCTTTAGATCGTTCGTCAACGTGTTCTGCAGCGCGTCGAACATCCCGGTTCCGTCACATCGCACGGTGCCGAGGTGGCTGACGTCAAAGACCACGGCGTCGCGACGACAGGCGAGATGCTCGACGACGGTACCCCTCTGGTACTGCAGGGGCATCTCCCAACCACCAAAGGGGACGATCTTCGCGCCGAGTTCGACGTGTAGGTCGTAGAGAAACGGTCGACGGTCGCTCACGGTGCTCAGGCGGCTCGCCCGTCAGCGATACGCAGATCGTGATGGCGCAAGAGATCGTGATAGTCACGCTGGTAGACAACGAGCAGAGGGATCTCCGGATAGAGATGACGGAAGCGGCGGACCTTTTGGTTCTTCTTCGTCACGAGTCGTTGCTCGAGGACGGTCAGTTCTATGAAGAGTCGCTGCGCGGGCAGGAAAAAATCGGGACGAAAGCCGCGCGTGGGTACACCTTTGTCGCTCCACGCGAGCGGAAACTCCATCGGCTCGTAGATCCACTCGTGGCCGTAGAGCGTGAGTAACTGCGAAAAGAGCTTCTCACTGGGATGAGCAAACAGTTGAACGGATGTAGGTATCACGCTCGGATGGCGACGACGGGAATCGTCGCTCAGCGTCGAAGAGGTCACGCCGTGGCGGCCCCCTTCTCCGACTTAGCGAATTCTGGTTGGCGAAGGGTGGCCGAGAGTTCGGCGACCACCTTCGCGAGAGGAACGATGTTAAAGACCCCTTGACCCCCACGCAGAAGGTCAACGAGTTCTCCGTCGTCGTGCGCGAGGACGGACCCCGCGTCCGAAAGAACGAGACTGCTCGACGCGAGATCGGCGCCGAGTGAGCGTCGTAGACACTCAACTGCTTGGCGTGCGCGGGCCAAGGACACGCCCGAACTCAGGAGCGACTTAATCACCTTGACCTCCAGGACGTCGCCGTAGGAGTAGGCGCGCTTGGAGCCGCTGCCCGTCGCGGGCCTGATCGAAGGCGTCACCAGTCCGGTGCGCGCCCAGTAGTCCAACTGGCGGTACGTCACGCTCGTGAGGCGACACACCGTCGGTCCGCTAAATCCAAAAGTTGCAGAATCAGTCACTCGTTGTCCTCCCCGACCGAGGTTTGACCAGACTAGCCCGATGCACTACACCCGTGTAGTTAGTCCCGTATTTACCCGGCAAAAAGGTCGGGGCGACCGAGGGAGGGCGACGACGCTTCCGCGTGGAGGCGGGTGGGAATCCGCCCCGCCCGGCCGGGCCAGGTACCCAGCGCGCACGGCCTCTCGAAGCGCTTCAGCCATCAGTACGGGCTCGAGGGCCCGGTTCATCGCCGAGGCCACGAGCACGCCGTCACAGCCCAGTTCCATGGCGAGAGCGGCGTCCGAGGCCGTGCCCACGCCGGCGTCGAGCAGCACCGGGACGTCGACTCGATCGGTAATGAGGGAGATGGCGTGGGGGTTGCGAATGCCGAGTCCTGATCCGATCGGTGAGCCGAGCGGCATCACCGCGACGCAGCCAAGCTGTGCGAGACGTTGCGCGACGATGAGATCGTCCGAGGTGTACGCCCAGACTTCGAAGCCGCGACGTACGAGTTCTTCCGCGGCACTGAGCGTTTCGGTGGTGTCGGGCAACAGCGTGAGATCGTCACCGATCACTTCGAGTTTGATGAGCGGCGTCGAAAAAGCCTCGCGGGCCAGCTCGGCGACTTTGACCGCCTCCTCGGCGCTGTAACACCCCGCGGTGTTCGGCAGCAGCGTGACGTTCAATCGTTTCAAGAGATCGTAAATCGAACCTTCGACGTTCGGGTCGACACGGCGCAGGGCAACGGTAGCGATCGAAGAACCCGACGCCAGGATCGACGCTTCGAGGACGTCCATGGATCGAAAGCCACCGGTGCCAACGACCAGTCGCGACGACGATCGAAACGATCCGACTTGAAAGAGCTCTTCCACGGCCCCAGCGTACTAACGAACATCCCTAACTAGGGCACTGATATACGTCATACACCCGGAAACGGGGGCGTGAGATGAGCGACCTTTATGAAGACGATGAGTCCCTAGACGAATGGTTCCAATTGGGGGAAGACGACCCCCCGAAGGTGGGCTATGAGGGGCTGAACCGTAGAGACGACGGGAGCGCCCGCACCTGGCCCTTTTGGATCGAACGCTACCTGGTAGGTGAACTTTGCATCCATCTCCACTACGAAGTTGTCGGGCTGCGTGACGGTGAACTCGATACGGCCCGCCTGTGTGCCCTTGTGAAAGGGGCCAGCGAATCCCCAATGCTCCAGGAAGAGATCGACGCCCCACATGTTTTTGATGCCTATAGAACCGCCCTCCATGACCGCACCTGTGAGGTGCGGTTTTTTGTGCTTGTCAATGACGGCGAATCGGTGGAGAACCCAGAGTGGATCTGACGCGGCAGCTGCTCCTCGGTGGTACGGCTGCATCCCTTCAATCAGTGTTTGTACGGCGGGAGCACCTCCGCGCATCTGGTAAAGGCCGCTCCCCTTTTTCGGGTTTCCTTTGCTGTCCAGTCCGTAAATATCGGGGGGTCCAAGAAGATAGGGAACTGAGTTCCGGCAGGACTGTCGCCGGTCGCGGGATCACTTGCGAGGGCGTCCATGAGGTGATCGAGACTTGACCGAAGGTGTCCGAATATTTCTGCGAGGAGGATCGAAACCTGCCTGGGGACCTGCTTGTGCTCCGTCATCCTTGCAATGAGGACGAACCTGTTGCCGCCCTGAGGCTTTGTCTCGCGGACAATGCCGTACGGGTCGTCTGCGAGAAACGTTTCCATGAGGGTCTCCACCTCACCGAGACGCTTCTTTGCCTGGTCAATCCGATCCTGCCAGTCATGAGCGGGGTCAACCGTCATGCCACACCGTAACCCCCGAGACCTAGGATGTGCGTATGGCGACACATCACGAGAAAATGACTCGAAAGCCCAAGAAAACAAAGGCGAAATCCGAGGCGCAGCACTTCGAGGATGTAGCCCGAAAACTCTTCAAGGTGCCAAAAACCGAAATAGACCCAACGGCCAAAAAGGACTAGTTACCGGTCTTCAATTCGTCGTAGGTCAGTCGCTTTCCAGGCGCCGCAGAAGTTACCGCGACCATGCGCCCAAGGTCATTCATATCGCGGTTGTTGAACGAGAACGTCCGCTCATCCACGTAGCGAACTGTGTGCTTGGGCGCGTTGTGGGTGTAAGTGCCCCTCCAAGCGCGCTTGTAGAGGTTCCAGAAGTTCTCTATTCCGTTCGTGTGAACATCGCCGCTCACGTACTCGCCAATGCCGTGGTTGACGGACTCGTGCGTGCAGGCGCCCTTGAGACCGAGGTACATACGAGCCTGGTCGGTGTAAATCGTCGCTCCCGACTCAACCCATGCACGAATGCTGGTCTGGATGGTCTTGGCCGATACCGTCTCCATGACGGTTGCCACAAGCGGACCACCGCGCTCCAAGGCACCGTGGATGGCAACCTTGTCGGTGTAACCCGTTCCATTAATCTTGCGCTTTCGATCTACAGCGTGCATGTTCTTCGCGAGCCCGCCGATGTAGGTCTCGTCCGTTTGCACTGTTCCCGACAACTTGCGAAAGGTTCCGCTTGCCATAGCCACGCGAATGCGGTGATTCATGAACCACGCGGTCTTTTGGGTCACACCCAAAGCGCGACCAAGTTCGTGAGACGAGATGCCGTTCTTGGAGTTGGCAATAAGCCAGATCGCGGGGAGCCACTTGTCGAAACCAAGAGACGAGCCCTCAAAGATGGTGCCGACCTTCAAGGAGAACTGGCGCTTACAGCCCTTGCACTTCCAAATCTTGCGCGTGGTCAAGAACGAAGTCTCGCCGTGACCGCAATGAGGGCAGATGACGCCTCCATCCGACCAGCGCAGACCCTTGACAAAGTCAAAGCAACGGTCAGCAGAGGCGAAATGACGAATCGCTTCGACGAGAGAATTGCGAAGGTTTGGAGTCGCGTTCTTCATGACTTCATCTTCCCAAACGGGCATCATGTATATCAGTGCCCTAACTAGGGTTAGAGGGTGCAACCCGTCACGGCCCTGTCAATAGCCGGATCAGACTCGGGTGGCGGCGCCGGAATACAAGCCGATATTCGAACCTTCAACGCCTTTGGCGTGCACGCGACCACGGCGTTGACGGCCGTCACGGCACAGAACACGCTCGGCGTGAGCGAAGTTCTGACCATCGATCCCGACACGGTCGAGGCCCAAGTGCGTTCGGTCACGACCGACTTTGACGTAAGGGCCACCAAGACCGGCATGCTCGCGCAAGGAGTCACGGTCGAACGAGTGAGTGCGCTCGCGAGGGAAGGGCTCCTGCCCCACCTGGTCGTTGACCCCGTCTTGGTCTCGACGAGCGGGCACGTGCTGATGGGCGACGACGGCGTCGAGGCGTACCGGCGCGCGCTCTTTCCGCTCGCGGAGATCGTCACGCCCAACCTTCGCGAAGCCGCTGTGCTCTGCGATGTCGACGTGCGCGACGTGAAGGACCTCGACGACGTCGCGTCGCTCGCGCGCACCATTCTTGCTATGGGGCCGAGCTACGTCCTCGTCAAGGGCGGACACCTCGCCCACGTCGCGGATGATCGTTCGCCCGACCTGCTGGTGAGCTCCGACGGTCTCACGATCTTCGACGGACCGCGCGTTGAAACGAACAACGATCACGGTACGGGGTGCTCTCTCTCGTCAGCCATCGCGGCGGGACTCGGTCTTGGGCGCAACGTGCCCGACGCGACGCGTGACGCCAAGTCGTTCGTGCTCGCCGCGCTCACGGGCGCGACGACCTGGCGCCTCGGGAGGGGGCGCGGTCCTATCGACCATTTAGGATGGAGCGAGTGAGCAATGAGCCCAAGCCTCCGTTAACGACCACAACCAGTCTTTGGCCAGCGGGAGCAGTATTAGTCCTCGCGGTCCTCATGTTGGTGGTCTTTTTAGTCATCAACCTCGTGGCCGACCAGGGCGTCACCAAGGAGACCGCGACGACCCTGCCGGTCGTGGTCGGTGGTTTACAACGCGACGCCTCTCCGGGACCGGCTCTTCAGTACTGTCTCCAGAGCGAAGAGGTTCCTTCGAACATCGATGACGCCTTCGTCGTACCCGTGGGCACCGTTCCTCTCCGTGGCGCCAACACGCCGAACCTGGGGGCCGGCGACTTTGACTGTTCTCAGCCCATGGCCACCGCCAAGGCCAGCGCCGCGTCGCTCATTAAGTTCTTCAACGCGCAACTCGAGGCCCGCGGCTGGAGTCTCTTCTCCAGCGGGGCGAGTAACGGCGATCCCCAATCACTCTTTCAAAAGGCTGGCAACGACGGTTTCTACTGGGAGGTCGGCGTCACCGTCACCAAGTCCAGCGCGACGAGCGTCAACTGGACGTTCAAGATCTACCAAAACTCCGAGACCGTCTAACGTCACTGACTCACGAGTACCGGCGCGGGCACCCTTGTGGTCCTGCGTGACGGCAGCCCACAGCGCGAAATTGAGCGGATAGATCACGTAGCCCACGCGCGTCGCGGTGGCGACGCATATCATGACGGTAAAGACCACGCTCAGAATCGCCAACAGTTGCGAGAGGGTCAGTGGCCAGTGACGGTGAACGTACTTCGTCGCGAAGTACCCGCCGATCAAGAACGCCAACGGCGCGAGCACGTGGCCGAGGGCCGGGAACCACGTCGTGAGCACGTGGCCCGGTAGCGCGCTCGCGGCTGGCGACGCGACGCCAGCGAACCCGAGCGGGAACGCGAAGACGTTTGACATGAAGGCCGCGGGCGCCTTGTAGACGAAGGGCACGGTCGTGACGACGACGATGGCGCCCACCCACAGAAGGAGCCGTCGCCAAGTGGATCGTCCCTCAGGATTTCGCACCACCAACAGCGCGCCGGCGGCCATGGGCCACGCCGTCAACTTCATCGCCGCGGCGAGTCCGAAGCTGATGCCCGCCAGGTTGGTCTGTCTTCGCTGCAGCGCCGCGACGCCCAGTAAGAGCAGCGCCAAGATGGGCATATCGTCACCACCCGTCGAGAGAAAGAGCGCCCCCGTCGGTAGCGCCAGCAGGACTTGGGCGACGCGGAGTTTCTGCTGTTTGGAGAGGCGAAGGAGCGCGAGCGCCCAGCCGCTGGCGAAGAGAGTCATCAGGGTCATGATGATGCGCGCGTCGGTGAGTCCCTTACTTTGGTGGGTGTCAGCTGCCGGCAGACCAAAGACGCCCATCAGCGGAAAGTACGGGAAGAACGACTCGAACGCCGGAAGTCCCGGAATCTCGTTGACGAGGTGCCCGTGCTTCACGTACACGCGATAGGGATCTTGGCCCTTGCTGAGAAGTTTGCCCGAGCGCTCGATAACGCCCACCTCGGGCTGGGCGTCACCGTGGCCGCCGTGCAACTGGCGCCAGTGCGTCTCGAGTCCGAGCGGCACGAAGACCGCCCCGATGAGTACGGCACCCAGAAGAATTACGCGAACGAGGTGCTCACGTCGTAGGACTCGTCGTCCAACGATGAACGCGACGGCGCCAATCAACAGGTAGGGCCCGACGGTCAAGTAACCCCACTGCCACTGCGCTGGTTGTAACGACGTCCATCCAAGCCCGAGGGAAAAACCCGCGGCCGAGAAGTAGAGAAGACCGTCACCGGTGAGTTTGCCGAGCGCCGTCCACCACGTGATGAAACGATCGCGCACGTTCCAGAGCCGCGCCCACATGACGTTGAGTGTAGTAAACGGGCCGCGCCGCGCCGTGATGGAGCTAGTGCGTAACGTCATGATCTCCGCGTCGTAACGGGTACTCGGTTACGGGTGGCACCGGATCCAAGAAGAAGCGCCGAATGGTGCGAACGCTCTCCTTCGTGCGCTCTTTCATCACCGCGTGCGACGTCCCGGGTAGCACGGCGAGTTGCGACTCCGGGATCGACTCGTACAGTGACACCGTGTGTTCGAGTCGGGCCACGTCGTCGTCGCCCGACATCACCAGTACCGGCACTGAGATTGTTCTCAGTTTCGTCACCGTCAACGTTGGTTCAGTCTTCACGAGGTGCGCGGATTTACCCACGACCACGGCGGCGTGCTCGATGCCGTCGGGCGACTGCTTCGCGTACTCGCGAGCAAAATCGCCGAACCCGTCACTTTCGGGCGTGAACTCCTTCATGGGCATGAGGCCCTTGTAGTGGTAGTTGGCGCCCACCAGGACTACTCGCTTCAACAGCTCCGGTCGACGCAGCGCGACCAAGAGCGCCACGTTGGCGCCGTCACTGTGTCCCAAAAGGAAGACGCGCCGCTGCAGCAACTCTAGAAAGGCGATGGTCTCATCCGCCATTGCGTCGAAGGTGAAGGGCTGGTCCGTATCGGCGGTGCGTCCGTGACCGCGCCGATCGAACGCCGCGAGCGCGAACTGCTTCGAAAGTGAGGGACCCAACACTCGAAGCAGCGAGGCGCTGCTGCTCAGTCCGCCGTGCAAGAGAACGACGGTTTTGCCCTTTCGCTTGGGCAACAGCGCCCACGTGGGATGGTCGTTCAAGATGATTCGGGTCACCTTGGGAATGGTATGGCCTCAAGCGTGCGTTGCGCGGTGTTGCGTAACCTGGATTAATGAAAGCGTTCGTGGTCAGTGAAATCGACGGCCAACTCTGGTGTGAAGTCGGTGAAACCACGGCCGCCGCTCGTGACGAGAGCGACGTCCTCGTCAAGGTCAACTTCTCCGGAGTGAACTACAAAGACGCGATGGTCGCTCGTGCACCGAGTCAAGTTCGTCGAGTCAGCTCGCTCGTGGGTGGTGTCGACGCGGCGGGAATCGTTGAGAGATCCCGCAACCCGGAACTGGCTCGAGGTGATCGCGTCGCCGTACACGGTGGATCGCTCGGCGTTGGTCGTGACGGCGGTTTTGCGTCGCACGTCTACGCGCCGGCGCGCTACATCTCGCCCTTATCGTCGTCCCTTTCGACCTACGACGCGATGGTCATTGGCACCGCCGGTTTCGCGGCCATGGCGAGCGTCTTAGCCCTCGAGGATCGAGGACTCGAACGAGGAGCGCAGGTTCTCGTCACGGGCGCTACGGGTGGCGTCGGATCGCAGGCCGTGACGTATCTCGCGCTCAAGGGATACCAGCCGATCGCATCGACCGGATCGCCCGACGAGTCGCGCTGGCTCTTTGAGCGAGGGGCGTCACGCGTCATCTCTCGTCAAGAGGTGACTGACCGACCCGAACGCGTTCTCGGCAGCGAACTCTGGGATGGCGCCATCGACTGCGTTGGTGGCGAGACGCTCAAGGAGATACTGCGATCGCTTCGCTACGGCGCGGCCGTCGCGGCCAGTGGACTCGTGGCGAGCGCCGATCTTTCGACGACGCTCTACCCCTTCATTACCCGCGGCGTAGCGCTCTTGGGCGTCGACACGGTCGAGGCGACACCGTTAACACGCCAGCGTGTCTGGCGGGCCCTCGGCGAGATCGCGCCACTCGTGGACTTTGACGTGCTGGTGGATCGCGTGATTGGACTTGACGAACTGCCCGAGGCGCTCGACGACGTGCGAGCGGGCGCCACGCGGGGCCGGATCGTCGTGAAACTCGACGACGAGTAGCCGAAGCGATTTAGTAGAAGGGACTCACCAAGAGCTGGCCGCCGTTACAGGGCTGGACCGCGTACTGCGGGGTTACGGCAATCGCGGCGCCGTTGGCGACGAACTGGACGCTCAGCGTGACGGCGCTCTCACAGGCCGTCGCCCCCGTTTGGACGTCGGAGTACGCCAGTGAGAACGTGGTGGTTCCATTTTGGTGAAGCGTAAGCGTCGTGGGCGCGGCGTTCGCCTGCGTGGCCAGGAACTGGAATTGGTTGCTAGCCGACGGCACGTCGATGACCTTCGAGGTCAACACGGCGCCGAGCCGATCTTGCAGGGTGATGCGCGGCCAGCCCCTGAGGGTGCACGAACCCGCCGTCGATTTCGTCAGGGTCACGCTCGCGTAGATCGTACCGGCCGCGCCTTCACCCTGGTTGTAGGCGCCGGCAAAATCGCCCGCTTGGCACGCCGTGCTGGCGAGCGTGGTGCTCGTCGTCGAGGTCGAGGTCGTTGACGTACTCGTCGTCGTCGTGCTGGTGCCCGCGACGTGACGGCTCAGCGCGTAAATGGCGACGAAAGCGACGAAGATGGCCACCGAAATGAGCCCTCGCCTCACGTGCCAAAGTCCTCGGGACGCACTTGGTCGAGAAACGCGCGCAGCTGCGCCACCAGGTCGGCCTCGTCCGGGGTGTCGAGTTCGACGTACTCTTCGTCGTCCTCGTCGTAGGCCAACTGCATCACTTTGCCCTCCGCGGCCATGAGATCGTCGCTGACGAGGATGGGCGCGCCCATGCGAAGTGCGAGCGCCACCGCGTCACTCGGTCGAGCACTGACGTTGATCTCCTCGCCACTGCGAACGAGTCGAAGACTCGCGAAAAACGTGTTGTCGGCGAGTTCAGTGATCTCGACGGCGAAGAGCTTCGCGCCAAGTGCGCTCACGACGTGACCGAGCAGGTCGTGCGACATCGGGCGGGGTGACTCGACTCCCTGCAGCGCGTACGCGATGGCCGCGGCCTCGGGCGCGCCGATGAAGATTGGCAACACTCGTTCGCCACCGACCTCTTCGAGGAGCAGCAGCGGCGTCGACGTGCCCACGTCAACTCGAACGGCGCGGAGAACCACCTCAATCATGCCTCCAGCCTAGACCCGACGACCCCACGCGTAGTCGTCTAGTCGCGCAAGTACTCCAACAACTCGCGCTCAACGAGAACGTTGCGAAGTGCCGCGACTTCTCGTGCGACGTCGGCGGTGATGGCCAGGACTTGTTCTCGAGAAATCTCACTGCCACCTCGTCGTAACGGAAACGTCAAATCGTCGACGACGCCCATTTCGCGTTCCGCGACGCGGCGTAACGACCCAAGGAGGCGCGCGTCCACGCCACGAGTAAGGAGAGCGCGTGCGTGCGCCGCCACGCGCACGTCGAGTGCGCAGTACATCGTCTCGCCTTCGAAGACGACGGGCCTCACGAGACCCATTGCTTGAAGCTGATTGAACTCTTCGGGTTGAAGACCGGTGGTGGCGAGAAGCTCATTCGTCGTGAAGTACTCCTTCACGGGAGCGGCGATCTCCCCGTCGGGATCGGCGACCACGCCGAGCGTTGGCCGCGAAGGCGCCGGTGGTGCCGGAACCGACACGACGCTTGAAGCCGTCTCACGAGCGATCTGACGAGTACTCGGCGTCACGTTTGGTGGGGAGAGCAAACCTTGTTCAATCAGTCGGAGCCGTACCACGCGCAGTGGCACAAACTCTTCTTGGGCCAGGCGAATCGCTTCGCGTAAACACTCAACGTCGCGTTCGGAGTAGAGGCGATAACCCTTGCGGCTCCGACCCGGTTGCACCAGGCCCTTATCTTCGTAGTAACGGATCTTCGAAAGCTCCACCTCGGGAAAGAATTTTCGAAGCTGCGCGTGTACTTCGCCGATGCGCATGAAGCCCTGATTGACGTTCATCGTGTCGCCTCCCAAAACACCAGTTTGAATTTGCCGATTTGGACCTCGTCGGCGGAGTGCAGGGTCGTTTCTTCGACCCGTTTTCCGTTGACGTAGGTGCCATTCAGTGAGTTCAGATCGCGCAGCGTCACCCGACCGCTCGAGGTGCGCGTAAACACGGCGTGGTGACGTGAAACCGAGACGTCGTCCAGCAAGAGATCGCTCGTCTCGTGTCGTCCGGTCGTCGTGACGTCGTTCGTCAGTTCAATTCTCATGCCCGCTTGCGGTCCGGCGGCGATCACTAACTCATCACGGTGTTCACCGAGTGGTCCCCGATTCGCGTCGGGGTGCATCGCGTCGGGGGTGCTGACGACCGGTACGGCAATCGTCTCGGGAGAAGTGGCCTCATGTTGTGGTGCACCACACGACCAGCAAAAGTTCGCGTTGGCGTTGAGTATCTCTCCACAGCGACGGCAGTTCACCAGACTCACACTAGTGAACTTTCGAAATCGCCGTCAGGGCTAACTTATGGTCAATGCTTCGTATCCGGACGCGTCCAGAAGCGCCTCAAAGTCACCGCTCGAAGTCGTCGTAATCTCACAGATCCAGCCGGTGCCGTAGGGATCACTGTTGACGAACTCCGGTGAAGTGCTCAGCGCCTCGTTCACCGCCGACACGGTCCCGCCGACCGGCGCGTAAATCTCCGAGACCGACTTCGTAGACTCCACTTCGCCAAGCACGCCACCCTTACTCACGGCGGCGCCAACTTTGGGCGGGTCCACGAACACCACGTCACCGAGCGCGTCTTGGGCGTAATCCGTGATGCCGACGCGCACGACGTCGCCGTCACTCTTAGCCCATTCGTGGTCACTGGAGTAACGAAGTTCACTCGGTATCTGCATGTGAGCCAACTTACAAGATTCGCCGGCCCTGGCGCCCGGCGCGAAGCGCGCTCAGAGCGGGTCGCACGTAGCCAAAGAGAACGAGCCACGAGAGGCTAAGGCCCATGACGCCGATGATCCAGCACGCGATCCGAGCGTCGTGCTGCCATGGGTGAAGCGTCGCGTGGTGGGGATTCGTCGTCAACAAAAAGAGGGGAAAGGTCGTCATCAGGGCGAACGTCGATACCTTCCCCCACCAAAGGACGCTGATCCGCGCGGCCCCGAGCGCCGCGAGCACCAGCGTCAGAGTCGAAACGATCAGTTCGCGCGTCAGAGTGGCGAGGGCGAACCACCACGGCACGCCACCCGCCGCGGCGACCGCGAGGAGTCCCCCAATCATGAGAAGACGATCCGCCGTCGGGTCGAGAATCTTGCCGACGTTCGAAACCTGATGAAGCTCTCGAGCAACGAAGCCGTCGATCCAGTCTGTCGCGCCGAGCGCGCCGAGGAGCCACGCCGCGATGGCTCGATGATCGGTGCTAAAGAGCAGCCAGAAAAAGACCGGTAAGAGCGCGAGACGAACCAACGTAATGGCGTTGGGCCACGTCAACCACCCTGCGTCAGCGTCGGCGCTCTCATTCACGAATGAAGCGTATTACTACGCGACGGTGATGGACTGATCCAAATAGACATCTTGGACCGCGTGCACGAGTGCGGCGCCGTCGTCGATCGGACGCTGAAAGGCCTTGCGACCAACGATCAGTCCGTGACCCCCGGCTCGCTTATTGATGACCGCCGTACGCACGGCGGTCGCCAGATCGTCGGGGCCCTTCGCCTCACCGCCGGAGTTGATCAGACCAATTCGTCCGGCGTAACAGTTCACGACCTGCCAGCGAGTGAGATCGATGGGATTGTCGGTCGTAAGTTCAGAGTAGACCCGCGGATCGGTTTTTCCGAATTTGATGGCGTTGTAGCCGCCGTTGTTGATGGGTTGCTTTTGCTTGATGATGTCGGCTTCGAAGGTGACGCCGAGGTGGTTGGCCTGACCCGTGAGATCGGCGCTTAGGTGATAGTCAACGCCGCCAGTGACAAAGGCGTCGTTGCGTAGGTAGCACCACAGCACCGTGAAGAGCCCCAGACGATGCGCCTCGGCGAAGGCGGCTCGCACTTCTTCAATCTGGTGGATCGATCCCTCCGAGCCAAAGTAGACCGTCGCCCCCACGCCGACGGCACCAAGATCAGCGGCCTGCCGTACCGAAGCGAACAGTTGTTGGTCGAATGAATTGGGGTACCGCAATAG
>CABDZN010000213.1_pt1 | contig 35121 bp, 31 predicted proteins | sample 3132191 | NCBI WGS metagenome assembly CABDZN01 (sample SAMEA5534340, study PRJEB31848) | metagenome | biome: tundra; feature: field; material: soil | place: USA | collected 2013-05 | depth 0.45 m | reverse complement strand
ACGTCGACTACTCCTCTCGTCGCGACGGGTCGTTTGATCTCGGGCCACAAGGTGACGCGCGAATCCACCACTGGAGCCAGCGAGCCATTGACCTCGAAATCAATGGGTACCGGTCGACGTCGCGCGTGACGAGATCGGCCGACTCGCTCTACGTGCAGATCCTTCGCGGCACCGTCTCGTTTGGCATCGTCCCGCGCTTCAAAGTTCAACGAAGTGAAGCCACGCCGGGTGGACTCAACTCGCCGATGCCCGGATTGATCCTCGACGTACGTGTCAGCGACGGACAACACGTCGACGCCGGCGAAGCGCTGGTCGTGATGGAAGCGATGAAGATGGAGCACGTCATCAGCGCGCCGAGCGCGGGAACGGTGAGCGAAGTCTTGGTCACCAAGAGCCAGCAAGTCGATAGCGGCGCAGCCCTTCTCACCTTCGATCCCGACGACGCCACGAACGAGAACTAACGATGGCGGCGCCACTGCGAATCGCCAACTGTTCGGGCTTTTTCGGTGATCGTCTCTCCGCCGCGAAGGAGATGGTCGAGGATGGTCCCATCGACGTCTTGACGGGCGACTGGCTGGCCGAGTTGACCATGCTCATTCTGGCTCGAACGCGGGCGAAGAACCCGGGCGTTGGTTACGCTCGGACTTTCATCACCCAGATGGAGCAGGTCATGGGGACCTGTCTTGAGCGGGGCATCAAGGTCGTCTCCAATGCCGGCGGCCTGGACCCCGATCACTGCGCCGAAGCGGTTGCTGAAATCGCCGCCAAGCTCGGGCTCTCGCCCGTGATCGCGTACGTCAACGGCGACGATCTCTTGCCGCGTCTGGACGATCTGCAGAAAGCCGGCGTCGATCTGGCACACTTCGAAACCGGCGAAGCGCTCGGCGACGTGTCGCGCTTCATCACAGCCAACGCCTACCTGGGCTGCTTTGGCATTGTCGAGGCTCTGTCGATGGGTGCCGACATCGTCGTGACGGGCCGGGTCACCGACGCGGCGCTCGTCTGTGGTCCCGCGGCCTGGCACCACCAGTGGCGTCGCGATAACTTCGACGCGCTGGCGGGCGGCGTCGTGGCCGGTCACGTGATCGAGTGCGGCGCCCAGGTCACCGGCGGCAACTACTCGTTCTTTGGCGAAGTTCAGGGCATGGCGAGAGTCGGGTTTCCCTGGGTGGAGGTCGCCGAGGACGGATCGTCGGTCGTAGGCAAGCACGACGGCACCGGCGGTGAAGTGTCCGTAGGGACCGTCACCTCGCAGTTGCTCTACGAGATCGGCGGTCCTTCGTACCTCGGCCCCGACGTCTCAGCGCGCTTCGACACCATTCAACTCGAACAGATCGCGAACGACCGCGTGCGAATCAGCGGCACCAGGGGCGAGGCACCGCCCGCGACGCTGAAGGTGGCGATGAACGAGGTCGGAGGCTACCGCCGGGATCTGAGCGTCGCACTTACCGGTCTTGACATTGAGGCGAAAGCCCGACTCGTCGAAGATGCGTTCTGGCTAGCCTGCCCCTTTTCCCCAAGCGACTTTGACAGCATCACCTCAAGGCTCGTGCGGACGGACAAAGTCGATCCCGCGACGAACGAAGAGGCGGTCGCCACGTGGCGTCTCACGCTGAAGGACCGTGACGAGCGAAAAGTTGGCCGAGCTGTCGCCGACGCGGTCGTCGAGATTGCGCTCGCGACCGTTCCCGGATTCTTCGTTCTCGGCGCGAGTCCCTTCAAGGGTTCGACGTTCGGCGTGTACCGCCCCGCGGTCGTGCCGAGCGATCTCGTGCCCCAGTGCGTGACGGTGCTGGGCGGCAAAAGCACCGTCGTCGATTCGGTCGCGCCGCGTGGTTCGCGGGCCAACTGTTCGGGGAGTCACCACGGCGACGTGCCCGGTGGGCCGACAACCCGGGGCCCGCTCGGCCAACTCTTCGGTACTCGTTCGGGCGACAAGGGTGGCAACGCCAATCTCGGCATCTTTGCTCGCAGCGAAGACGCCTTCGCGTGGCTCGACGAGTTTCTCAGCGCGGACGAGTTTCGTCGACTCCTGCCCGAGACGGCACCGCTAGAAATCGATCGCTACTCCTTCTCGAACCTCCGCGCACTGAATTTCGTTATTCACGACCTTCTCGACGAGGGCGTCGCCGCTTCCACTCGCCAAGACGCGCAGGCCAAGGGTCTCGGCGAGTGGCTTCGCAGCAGATACGTCGAGATTCCGACGGTGCTCTTCGATTCACCATGACGAAGAAAGCCCCCGCCGTTGGTTCGTCCGACGAGTTGGACACGCTTCGCCGTGATCTCTTAGCAGAACAAGAAGCGCTCGACGAGATCGTCTCGGTCATCACGAACTACGAGTGGCGCCACGCCACACCGAGCCTCGGATGGTGCGTCGCCGATCAGATCGGCCACCTGACCTATTTCGACGCCTCCGCCGCGACGGCCATCATCGACCCCGACGCTTTTCGAGTGGGGGTGGACGAACTCGTGGCTGGTGCCACGAACGAGGGCGTCGACGATTTCACGCTCGGTTCCTTTCGAAGACTCTCGGCGACGGAGCAGTTAGGCACGTGGCGACGCGCTCGACGAGCCCTCAGCGGGGCGGCCACGTCACTACGTGACGACGCGCGTGTGCCCTGGTACGGACCGTCCATGAGTGCGAAGTCCTTTCTCAGCGCTCGGCTCATGGAGACGTGGGCGCACGGCACTGACGTCGTTGAAGCGTTGCACGCCGAACGCCCCGCGACGAAGCGACTCCGCCACGTCGCGCAGCTCGGCTTCATCACGAGAAAGTGGTCATATCAAGTGCGAGGCGAAGAGCCTCCCGCCGGTGACGTCCGACTCGAACTCACCGATCCCGCCGGAGAACTTTGGACGTGGGGTCTCGACCAAGCTGAGGACACCATTAGGGGCCCAGCCGAGGAGTTCTGTCTCGTCGTGACCCAACGGCGTCACGTCGACGACACGTCACTCGAGACCGGTGAACTCGGCTATCACTGGTTGGTAAGGGCGCAGGCATTCGCCGGCGCCGCGAGTGACGGACCCGAGCCAAGGAGCGTTCAGTGAAACTGGTGAAAGCGAAGACCGTCGACTGCGTGATGACGATCACCCTCGACGACGACGAGCGACGTAACGCCCTCAGCCAGCAACTGCTCCGCGAGCTCAGGGACGCCATTGACGAAGCGGAGAGCAACAAAGAGGTGCGCGTCATCGTGCTCACGAATCGAGGTTCGACGTTTTGTGCCGGCGCCAACTTGGCCGAACGCTCCAAGCCGGACGACGGGAAAGGCGCGAAGGACACTGTTGAAATGAGCGAGATCTTTCAACGAATTCGACTCTCTCCCAAACCCTTCGTCGGTCGCGTCGCGGGTCACTGTGTCGCCGGGGGTGTCGGACTGGCGGCGGTGATGGACATCTCCGTGGCAATCGATTCGGCGAAGTTCGGATTCACCGAAGTTCGAATCGGCGTCGCGCCAGCCATCATTTCCGTGGTCTGCTTGCCCAAAATGCGTCGCGCCGACGCGCAGAGCGCTTTTCTTCGCGGCGATCGATTCTCCGCCAAAGAGGCCGCGCGAATGGGACTCATCAACAAATCGGCAGCGCCCGAGGAGATCGACGGCGAGATTGACGCGGTGGTGAACGATCTTCTTGCGGGCGAGCCACACGCGCTGGCTATCGCCAAGCAACTCACGAACTCTAGAACGTCGATGTCCGAAGAAGAGACCTTCGCCTGGACGACCCAACTTTCGGCTGACCTCTTTCACAGTGACGAAGCGCGCGAAGGGATGACGGCGTTCTTAGAGAAGCGCCCCGCGCCGTGGGTAAGGAAAGTCTTGCGCGACAAGTGACGTCCCGTGAACGAGCGCTGGCCTAAGCCAGAACGCGCGCCACTTCGTCGGCGCTAATCGCACCTGCTCGAAGGATCCGCCATGACGAGCCACGAACTTCAATCACCGTCGAGACGTCGCCGGCCCGTTCACCCCCGTCGAGCACGCCGTTTACAACGCGAAGATCGGCGAAGGTGCGCAGAACCTGATCGGCGCGCTGACAGGGAGTTTCGCCGTGTTCATTGGCACTGGTGACGGCGAGAGGTCCGCTCTCTCTCAACACGCCGGCGAGTAGTTCATCGTTGGGAACGCGAAAGCCGACCGTGTCGGTGGTGCTCCCGACGAGCCGGGCTAGATCGCGAGGCGCGCTGACGACGATGGTGAGCGCGCCGGGCCAGAACGCTTCACTGAGTCGTCGCGCGTTTTCGGGCCACGTGACCTCTAAGAGTTCGATCGCCGCCAATGAATCGATCAACACCGGCAGCGCCATCGACGTCGGCCGGTGCTTCATCGCGAAGAGGTTCGCGACGGCCATGGGGTGCGCCACTGACGCCGCCACGCCGTAGACCGTGTCCGTCGGCACGGCCACGACCCCACCAGTTCGAAGAAGGCGCACCGCTTCGTCACGACTCACGATTTCACTCACCGGTGCGCCACCATGATTCTCGGTTGACCGCTCAGATCCTCGAGGTCTTTAACGTCACGTAGTCCGGCGGACGTGGCCGCCGCGAGCACCGCGTCACGGTGCGTGTTGGCGTGTTCGCAGACGAGCACGCCTCCGGGTTTCAGCCACGTGATCGATTGGGCGATGATGATCTCGAGGTCCGCGAAGCCCGTCACCCCGAGAGAGTCCGGCGCCACGATCGCACTTCGGGGCTCGTAACGAAGCACGGCGTCCAGACCGGCAAACTCTTCGTCGCTAACGTAGGGCGGGTTCGCGACAATGAGATCGATTGAATCGTGCAGGGCGAGGTCAAGGTCGTCGAACCACGACGAGTGCACGAACGTCGCGCCGCTCAGTTCGTGTTTGCGCGCGTTTCGTTGCGCCAGCGCGAGCGCGTCGAGCGACTCATCAACCGCGACCAACGTCGCCGCGACGCCGCGTTCGCGAAGTTCGTCGAGCAGGGCAAGTCCGATGGCGCCCGACCCACAGCCCAGATCCATGATCAAGGGTTCGCTCAGTTGAGCGCGGGCGAGTTCACGAATCGCCGCCGTGACCAACTCTTCGGTTTCGGGGCGAGGGATGAGGACGCGCTCATCGACCTCTAGGTCGAGTGATCGAAAGGGCCAGTGCCCGATGACGTACTGCAGCGGCTCACCGTCACGGCGTCGCTGCGCGGCTACTTGAAGAGCGTGGCCGTTGGAACCGAACTCCTCGACGAGCCAGCGAGCTTCTCGCCGATTGAGACCGCCCCTAACGAGTTCGGTCACTGCCTGGGCGTTAGCGTCCGTCACTCTCGGCCAACTGGCGCGCTCGCTTGTCCGCCAAGAGTGCGTCGATGTAGGGATCAAGGTCGCCCGCCAGTACCGCGTCGAGCGAGTAGTTCGTCAAGTTGATCCGGTGTTCGGTGACCCGGTTCTCCTTGAAGTTATAAGTGCGAATTTTTTCACTTCGCCCGCCACCGCCCAGTTGCGATCGCTTCAGATCACCGAGTTCGCTGGCTTGGGCTTCCTGCGCGGCCTTTAAGAGCCGCGAGCGCAACACGATCAGGGCCTTCGCTCGATTTTGAATCTGACTCTTCTCGTCCTGCATCGAGACCACGATGCCCGTGGGCACGTGGGTGATGCGAACGGCCGAGTCGGTCGTGTTCACGCTCTGGCCACCGGGACCCGACGAGCGGTAGACGTCGATTTTCAGATCATTGGGGTTGATGTCAACGTCAACCTCTTCGGCTTCGGGCAGCACAGACACCGTCGCGGACGACGTGTGCACGCGGCCCTTGGCTTCGGTAACCGGAACGCGTTGCACGCGGTGTACGCCCGCCTCGAACTCGAGGCGGCTCCACGCGTCGTCGCCCTTGATGAGGTAGATCGCTTCGTCGAGGCCGCCCTGTTCGGACTGGCGCTCTTCGATGACTTCGAGCTTCCATCCGCGTAGCGCGGCGTAGCGGCGATACATCTCGGCCAGGTCCGCGGCGAAGAGGTTGGCCTCTTCGCCCCCTTCAGCGCCGCGAATCTCCAAGATGACGTTGCGACCTTCATTGGGATCGTGAGGTAACAGGAGCGATTCGAGGTTCAGTTCAAGCTCGCCAATTCGCTCTTCGGCGGCGTTGACCTCTTCGCGCCAGGACTCTCGATCGGCGCCCTCGGTCTCGTTGAACATCTCACGGGCCGTGGCGAGGTCTTCCCGGGCGCCCTTCAGGTCAGTCCAGGCGACGTTGATCTCACTGAGTTCCTTGTGGCGCCGAGAGAGGTCGCGCAGACGCGTGAGGTCACTGGCGACGTCGGGTTCGGACAACTGGGCTTCCACGGAGTGGAGTTCACTCTGAAGAACGTTCAGCGTCTCGTCGAGAGAGCGCACAAAACTCGCTGAGCGCTCGAGGACCTAAGCCTTCGGCGCGCGCGCCTTGTTCTTTTGCGCGTAACGGCGCTGGAAGCGCTCGACGCGGCCACCGGTGTCGACGAGCTTCTGCTTGCCGGTAAAGAAGGGGTGGCACTCGTTGCAGAGCTCTATGCGAATGGACGACTTGGTCGACTCGGTAGTAAAGGCGTTGCCGCACGAGCAGGTGACGCTGGCTTCACCGTAGGTGGGGTGGATATCTGGCTTCATAATGCTCCTTCGTGCGAAGAGTGAGTTTAGCGGGAAATTAGTTCGTTGGCGCCGGACCGCGGGCGATCTCGGCCAGGAACTCGTCGTTGGACTTGGTGGACTTGAGCTTGTCGATCAAGAGTTCGAGGCCCGCGGCGTCGCGGCCCTCGGCGGCGAGTCCGTTCAAGACGCGACGCAACTTCCACACCTGGGGTAGGGCTTCGCGACTAAAGAGCAGTTCTTCTTTTCTCGTCGAGGAACCGTTCACGTCGATAGCCGGGTAGAGACGGCGCTCGGCCAAACGACGGTCGAGGCGCAGTTCCATGTTGCCGGTGCCCTTGAACTCTTCGAAGATCACTTCGTCCATCTTCGAACCCGTCTCGACGAGGGCGCTCGCGAGAATCGTCAAGGAGCCGCCCTCTTCGATGTTTCGGGCCGCACCGAAGAACTTCTTGGGCGGGTACAACGCTCCCGAGTCCACACCACCGGACATGATTCGCCCGGTCGCGGGCGCGGCCAAGTTGTAGGCGCGAGCGAGACGAGTAATACCGTCGAGGATGATGACGACGTCGCGGCCCTGCTCGACGAGTCGCTTCGCGCGCTCGATGCAGAGTTCGGCGACGTGGGTGTGCTCTTCCGCGGGGCGGTCGAAGGTCGACGAGATGACTTCACCCTGGACGCTGCGCCGGATGTCGGTGACCTCTTCGGGACGTTCGTCCACGAGGAGCACCATGAGGTGAACCTCGGGATTGTTCACTTCAATGGACTGGGCGATCTGCTTCATGATCGTCGTCTTGCCGGCCTTGGGGGGCGAGACGATGAGTCCGCGCTGGCCCTTGCCGATGGGCGACAAGAGGTCGACGATGCGCGGCGTCAGGTCGAGCTTGCCCTCGTTGGTTTCGAGGTTGAGCTTCTCGTCGGGAAAGAGCGGCGTGAGGTCCTCAAATCGAGGGCGCAGACGAGCCACCTCGGGGTCGACGCCCGCGACGGTGTCCACGCGCAACAAGGCGGGGTACTTTTCGTTCGACGCCGCCGGTCGAAAGCCCCCGACGATGGTGTCGCCCTTGCGCAGGTGGTAACGACGAACTTGGTTGATGGAGACGTAGACGTCATTGGGCGACGCGTGGTAGCCCTTCGTGCGCAAGAAGCCGTAACCGTCGTCGCGCAAATCGAGCAGACCTTCGACTTCGACGAGTTCGCCCGCGTAGGGCTGGTCGGCGTTGGGCATCGAGTCGCCGGTAAAACGCTCTCGACCACTTCGGTTGCGGCGATTACGACGACTGCGATTGTTCGAATCGTTCGAAAACTCCCGAGGCTGACGCTCGGGGCGCGTCTGGGTGAACGGACGGGCCGTAGGCCTCTCCGACGGCGCGACGGCCTCGGAGACGGACGACTCACTCGTGGGGGCCTTTTCGTCCTTGGTGTCGGCGACGAACTCACCGAGTAGGTCGTCGAAGTCATCGTCGGGGGTCGCTACGGTGCGACGCGAGCGCACCGCTCGGGTGTTGGGAGCGCTCGAGTCGTCGGGCAATTCGGGCACTTCGCCCATAATGGCCTCGATGAGCGCGGCTTTGCTGGCGCGGGTCGGTGCCTCAACGCCCTTCACTTTGGCGATCGTTTGCAGATCTTCACGAGTTTTGGACTCGAGATCCGAACGATCTGGGGAGGGCTTAATAGCCATGCATGATCCTTTCTCGCCGCCCGCAACGATACGACGGGGCGGAGAAGAAAATCGGGAACTGTCGTCTCGGAAGAGCTTCCTTACGCCGGTACTACCGAACGGACGACAGTTATCAGTGTAGCCGACGACGCGGGCAAAGTAAACAGTTACGAAAGTTTGGCCAGGAGAGCGCTGAGTGACGCGTCCACCACGTCGGGCGAAGCGCTCGATCCCACGGCGGTGTCCGGGTCCTTCAGACCGTTGCCCGTGAGGACGCACACCACCGTCGAACCCTTGGGAACACCGAACTTCAACAGTCCCGCCACCGAAGCGGCCGACGCCGGTTCACAGAAGATCGACTCGTGTCGGGCAATGAAGTGATAGGCGTCGAGGATCTCTTCGTCGGTGACGGCACGAATGTCACCGAGAGACTCGTGAATCACTTCCAAGGCCGGCACCCAACTCGCGGGGTTGCCAATGCGAATGGCGGTGGCGATCGTTTCGGGATTGGCGACGGGATGACCGAGCACGATCGGCGCGGCCCCGGCCGCTTGGAATCCCCACATCTTGGGCAACGTGGTGCAGCGCTTCGCGAAGTGGTACTGCGTAAAGCCTCGCCAGTAGGCGGTGATGTTGCCGGCGTTGCCGACCGGAATCGAAAGGATGTCGGGGGCCTTACCCAGAACGTCGACGATTTCAAAGGCGCCGGTCTTTTGACCCTCGATGCGGTCGGGGTTGATGGAGTTCACGATCGTGATGGGTAGATGCTGGGTGAGCTCTCGCGCGAGGTTGAGCGCTTGATCGAAGTTGCCGCGAATCTCAAGAACCTGCGCGCCGTAGACGATCGCCTGGGCCAGTTTGCCGAGCGCGATCTTGCCCTCGGGGACAAGAACCACGCACTCCATGTTGGCCTTGGCCGCGTACGCGGCCGCCGAGGCGGACGTGTTGCCCGTCGAGCCACAGATCACGGTCTTCGCGCCTTGCGCCTTCGCCTTGGTGATCGCCATGGTCATGCCACGATCCTTAAACGATCCCGAGGGGTTGAGCCCCTCGTACTTCAGCCAGACGTCCGCTTCGAGTCGCTCCGAGAGTCGATCGGCGTGAAGAAGAGGCGTGTTTCCCTCCTGCAAGGTGACGACGTCGCTAATGCCCTCGAGATCGAACCACTCGGCGTACTCGTGAAGAAGTCCCCGCCACCCGATCACTCGAATACCCCGTCGATGACGCGAATACACGCGCCCACGGACTCCACCGAGGCTGAAGCCTTCAGCTCCTCGACGGTGGCAAAAACGTCAGAACTCAAGGCGCGGTGCGTCAGAAACGACAGACGGGCTTCGTCGCCAAAGCCGGACTGATCCATGGACCGAATGGAGACGTCGTGACGGCCAAAGATGCCGGCGACGTCCGACAGCACGCCGGGACGATCCAAGACGTCGATGCTGAGATAGAACACGCTCGACAGCTCTCCGGCTGGCACGTAGTGCAGCGACGTGTCACCACTGAAGGGGACGTCGTGGCGACCACTGACACGATTTCTCGCCGCGTCGAGCACGTCACCGAGGACCGCTGTCGCCGTGGGCTCGCCGCCCGCGCCTTGGCCGAGCCACATCAACGGGCCACTCTTCACTCCTTCAACGAACACGGCGTTCATGGGGCCATTCACCGAAGCGAGCGGATGGCGCGCGGGCACCATCGCCGGGTGAGCTCGACGAGAAACTCCCGTGTCTCCGACGCGCTCGGCGACGCCGAGCATTTTGATGACGTAACCCGAGCGCAGCGCGTACTCCACGTCGACGGCCCGGATACCGGTAATGCCTTCGCGATCCACCTCGTCACCACTTAAGCGCGTGCCAAAGGCGAGGGTCGAGAGAATCTGCACCTTGGCCGCGACGTCGAAGCCCTCCACGTCAGCACTCGGATCGGCTTCGGCGTAACCGAGAGCTTGCGCCTCGGCGAGCGCACTCGCGTAGTCGCTCCCCTCGCTCGTCATCTTGGTGAGGATGTAGTTCGTCGTGCCATTGACGATGCCCATCACCCGATTGATGCGCTCGCCGGCGAGCGAACTGCGTAGCGCCCTAAGGATGGGAATCGCCCCGCCGACCGCGGCTTCGTAGAAGAGGTCGGCGCCGTTAACGTGCGCGAGTTGGGCTAACTCCGTTCCACTCTCCGCAATAAGGGCCTTATTGGCGGTCACGACCGAGACGCCGAGTTTCAGGGCTGTTTCGACGTAGGTGCGGACCGGTTCTATGCCACCCGCGACTTCGACGAGCACGTCGAGGTCGCTCGAAAGGAGCCCGTCGACGTCGCTGGTAAGGAGAGCAGCTTCAATGCCCGGATGGGGCTTACTCGTGTCACGGACCGCGACGCCCACGAGTTCCAGTGGCGCCGTCGCCCCGTCCACGATGGCCGCGTGACGAGTGGGGTCGAGGAGGAGTTGGACGAGGGCCGTACCCACAAATCCCCCACCGATGACGCCGACTCGAACGACCGGTCTCTCCATCAAACAAGGCTAACTCACCCTTGACGCGGCGTCGTTCTCACACTTCGAGTCGAGCGAGGTCGTCGAACGTCTCGCGTCGAAGAACTACTCGAGCGTGACCCTCTTGAACAAAGACGACGGCCGGGCGAGGTACCCGGTTGTAGTTCGACGCCATCGAGTAGCCGTAGGCGCCGGTGACCGGTGTCGCGACGAGACTGCCGGCCTTGGTTCGGGCCGGCAAGTACGCCTCGTCAATCAAGACGTCGCCACTCTCACAGTGCTTGCCCACGAGACGAACCATCTGGGGACGAGACGCCAGGGGAAGATCGACGTCGAAGGCTTCGTAACCCGAGCCGTAGAGAACGGGTCGCGGATTGTCGCTCATCCCGCCGTCGACCGCCATGTACGTGCGCTGAGTGACGGGCTTGACGACCCCGACAGAGTAAATCGTGACGCCCGCCTGAGCCACGATGGCGCGACCGGGTTCGGCGAGCAGCCGTAGATCAGGGCGAAGGCCACTCTCTCGCGCGGCGTGGCGCATCGACTCGGCCCACTCCTTGATTGACGGCGCCGACTCGCCCGCCACGTACGCCACGCCGAGTCCCCCACCAATGCAGAGTTCGTCAAAGTCATCGTCACGCGTGAACTCACCGAGCACGGACATCGACTCGCGAAAGCCCGCCAGCTCGAAGATCTGCGAGCCAATGTGCGCGTGTACGCCGTGAAGCTGTAGTCCGGGGATCGCTCGCAATATCGAGATAGCCCGTCGAGCGTCACCGTTCGAGACCGAGAAACCAAACTTGGTGTCTTCTTGACCGGTGCGCACGTACTCGTGAGTGTGCGCCTCGACGCCCGGCGTGACGCGCACCAGCGCGTTGAGTGGCTTGGCGAGACTGACCATTTCGCTGAGTTGATCGATCTCGTCGAAGTTATCGACCACCAAGCGATGCACGCCCGCTGCCATGGCGTCGGCGATCTCTTCTTTGGACTTGTTGTTGCCGTGCATGATGATTCGACTCGCCGGCACGCCCGAGCGCAACACGATGTCGAGTTCGCCGCCGGTCGCCACGTCCACGCACAGTCCCTCTTGGTAGGCAAGTTGCGCCATCGCGCCACAGAGAAAGCTCTTCGAGGCGAAAGCGACGCCGTCATCAAAAAGGCTCGCGGCTTCGCGGCACCGGGCGCGCAGCGTCTCTTCGTCGTAGACGAACAGTGGCGTTTCGTAGGTGGCGGCGAGTTCGCGTAGATCCACTCCCCCCACCGAGACGCCACGTTCGTGCAACGTCGCGGTGTCGGGAAAGAGCGACGCGAGAATGGGCTCAATACTCATACGTAAACCTTAGAAGTTGTGAACGTCGAGACTCGAAAAGGAAAAAACCCTTCCGGTAGGCTGAGCACGCCGCCCTCGTAGCTCAGCGGATAGAGCATTGGCCTCCGAAGCCATGTGCGCAGGTTCGACTCCTGCCGGGGGCACCAAGGCGTTCGTCTTTTGTCCTGGGACGTGCGCAAAATTAACCTAGAACCTGATCCCAGTCTTCCCAATAGCTTCCACTAGCGACCACATTGGGTCGCACACCGTTGCCCGCGACAGTGCTCGACCGGTCATGAATAACTGTTAATAGAAAGCAGCAATGGAACCTCAAGTACGGCTCGGTGGGTGTCGGTCGCATGACTTTCGCCAGTCCCTTTTATGTTGTTCACGCTGCACTGTCTCGACGGCAGAGTCCGTAGCGCCCTTTTTATGGTGACGCGCCCCAGGGCTCCGAGTGAGTAACTCCCAACCACGAGGTGATCCCTGCGCCATCGCCAATAGATCAACGAGATTCGACGACGAGACATCTTCGCAACAGGACTCGCCAATTCGGGCGCGCCGGCGAGGTCCATTGAGGTTGAAGATGGTCCCCCGTGCTCGGTCCACTGCACTACCGAGTGAACTGACGCTCTTTGTAGAAACACCCGCAAAACTGGCTAAGAAGTTTTCAAGATTCTGAGGTGCACTCGATATCTCTCGGTAGCCTGACGTGGCTACCTCGCGAGAACGCGAGTCAACTGGAGCGTCAATTGGAATACGTTGAATCGGACTCGAAAGAGCTCACTCTCGGGTCAAGAACTCGGCGCGGACCACCCCGAAGGGTTGTAACCCGAGGACCTAACCCCGTCTCCTTCTACGTGGTCTTGTTGGTGTGCGGCCTGGGTCTCGGATTGGTGGCGGGACTACCGATCGTCGACGGCACCCTCAGCGAGTTTCACGTCCAAGGAGGGTTGGCGATGTTTGTTGGCTCAACTTCGGGCATGGTGGGCACGTACTTGGCGTTGATGATGGTCGTACTCGCGAGTCGTCTCCCGGCTCTCGAGCGAATGTTGGGGCAACACGGCGTCATCCACTGGCACCGACTCCTAGCTCCGTGGCCAATCTCGTTGATCTCAGTCCACGCTGTGTTTTTGACGCTCGCGTACGCAGAAGTTGCAAAAAGAGGAGTGCTGAAGGAAGTCGGCGTGATTGTCAACACGTTTCCCAGCATGGTGACGGCCACGGTGGCCCTGGGCATTATGGTCGGCATCGGCCTGATTTCCCTTCGACAGATCCGGACTCGGATTCCGAGAGAGAGCTGGTGGCTCGTACACCTACTCATGTACGTTGCGCTCATACTTTCGTTCGCGCATGAGTTGGCCCTCGGCCCTTCATTCGTAGGCCACCCGTTAGCGAAACTGGTGTGGACGATCGCGTGGCTGTTGGCCGCAGGTCTCGTCGTCACCTATCGAATCGGCTTTCCCCTCTATCGATCGATTCGACACCGTTTGAAGGTGGTGGAGATTAGACCGGAGCGTCCCGGCGTCGTCTCAGTGATTCTGGAAGGTCGACACCTCGATCGACTGGCGATTGCCGGTGGCCAATTTTTTGAATGGCGTTTTCTGACCCCGCAGATGTGGTGGCAGGCCCACCCCTTTACGGTGTCCGCCTTACCTCAGCCTCCGTTCCTTCGCTTGACCGTACAAGGCGTGGGTAATTTTTCACGAGAGCTAGCACGGATCAAGGTGGGAACAGCGGTGGCCATCGAGGGTCCCTACGGATCGTTTACCACTTTTGCCCGTCGACGCAACCGAGTGCTTTTTATCGGCGGCGGGATAGGCGTAACGGCGGTGCGATCCCTGCTGGAGGATCTGCCACTAAAGTCGCGCCCGTTGGTGGTCCTTCGCGCGTCGCGCGAAGAGGATTTGATTTTAGAAGACGAGGTTGAAGAACTCGTACGAGTTCGAAAGGGCAAAGTCTTTCGGCTCATTGGGAGCAGGGAGACGGTGCGCTTGGAATCGATTGTGGAGTTAGTTCCTGATATTGCCAAACGTGACGTCTTCATCAGCGGTTCGGAGAGCTTTGTTCGCGCCGCGTCATCGATGGCTCGTAAAGCCGGCGTGGACGCTGAAGCACTTCACCAAGAGGCGTACACCATCTGAAATGAGGAGGAAATGAAAGGTTCTTTTGCCCTCTTGGGAGCTACGGTCGTCGGCTTCTTGGGCGTCGTCACGTTGCACAGCCCGTCAAGTCAGAGCGCGCCCGTCTCGAAAGTTACGTCGCCTAAGACCAGTGGAACTACGACGTCGTCACCGCAGCCACCGAACTCTGGTCCAACGACTACCACTACCGTGACCGGTCCACCGTCGAACGTAAACGGCAGTGCGGTAGGCCAGTCAGAGAACTACTCCTACGGGGTAATGGCCGTCAAAGTGACGATTACTAACAATCACATCGTGGGACTTTCCGTTCAGTCGCTGCAAACCCTCGAGTCCTACTCACAGCAACTCGAGCAGTACGCGGTGCCACTCTTGAAAGCTGAAGTACTCCAAGCCCAAAGTACGAAAATTAACGCCGTATCCGGCGCCACGTACACCAGCGAAGCCTACGCGTACTCGATTCAAAGCGCTCTCGACTCGCTGCACTTTAAGTGATCACCCGGACGGAGTCCGTTATGGGAACCGTCGTTTCCTTTCTGATTGACGACGAAGACCTCTCCAGCGGGCAGGTCACTCGGGCACTCGACGAGGCCTGTTTGGAACTTCATAGACTCGATGACCGTTTTAGCCGTTGGAACGCGGAGAGTGAGTTGTCCCGCCTGCGCGCCGGCGACGTCGCTGAGTCCTCAATCTTGATGGATGAAGTGATGGAACTTTGCGCACACGCGTGCAACTCTTCGGAGGGTTATTTCGATCCCTGGGCCATGCCGGGTGGATTCGACCCGACGGGGCTCGTCAAAGGCTGGGCCGCAGAGAGAGCACTTTCGATTTTGGCCGAACACGGAGTCGCGGCAGCGCTCGTCAACGCGGGCGGCGACATCTGTGTGCTTCCCGGAAAGACGTACGAAGTTGGAATCCGACACCCTTTGACCCCTGACGCTCTCTGTGCGATCGTGCCTACCACTACCGCCATCGCGACGTCGGGGATCTACGAGAGAGGAAACCACCTCATCAATCCCAATGGAGGCGACGTCGCGGCGGTCTCCGCGACGGTAGTTGGCGGACGACTCGCCATAGCCGACGCCCTGGCTACGGCCTTAGCCGTAGGGGGAAAAAGTGTCCTTTTCCTTCTTGAGAGTATGGAGGGCGTGGAAGGTTTCTTCATCAAAGCTGATGGATCGATGTTCAAGACGTCGAAGATGGTCTTCTCTGAGGCGTTGTCGTGACGACGGTCGCAGGTCCCCAATGGTCAGTGTCGGTTCAAAGGGCTTCGGGGCCGTCATCGCAAGAGCACTGACGAGCGCTGCGCCTCATGACGGTCTTGCGTCCATAGCCGCCGACATTGCTGAGTTTTGATGAGAAGTAGACCAGCCTCACGACTCCGAAACGACGCCTTTTTTCTATCAAAGAAGAGTGGCGCCCGATAGCGACACGTCGATCGATTGAAGGACTCAACCCTTCGCGTCAGCAGTCGAGCGCTCGGGGAGGTGTCGACGTACTGAGCAACGTCACTCGCTTTTGCGTCCGCGGCTCGTTCTCCTTTGAAGGGCGATCACGAAAGAGCCATTCATGAGCTGCACGCTCACTCCGAAGCGATTACTCACGGCCCGGACATGGTGATGAAATCTCGAGCGTAGGAACTCTGAAAGAATCGAGCCGGCGTTTGGGTCATTGAAGAGAGTAGATCGGTCCCATTTGAAGCCGAGGCCGGTGCGTTCACACGCGCGGGCGCGTAGGTTGCAAACACCGGCCACTCTGGATTCATATCGAGGACCATTGCCCTTACTGCTCCGGCGCGAACGAGCAAATTCGCAAGATCGACGATGGTCATTGGTCCCGCGACGTAGACAAGGGCTCCGTTCGCCGTCACCCCAAGTCCCGAGCGCCAAGTGTTAGCTACCTGATGGAGTGCAACGCCCCAGGTGGAAACATCCCGAGGATTGAGTCCCGGCACGGGGTGTCCATTTTCAACGAGAAGATTCAGATTCTGTCGTACTACAACGACCTCGGACGTCATGCCCACGTCTCGCCCCCACTGACCGACCGTCGCGAAGCCACTCTTGTAGATCACGAGAGACGCGGCGCCGACTCGTAGCGGAGCGGCGAGTCGCCCTTCGCTCAAATAACCTCCGCGCGAGTCCTTAAGTTGGAAGCCTCCATTGAAGGCCGCCACAAGGGTCCTTGACGCGGCAGTTGATATCGGCGCGGTAAGTCTCCAAGTGAATCCGCCGGGACTCAAACTTCCGGAGTAGAGCCTCGCGCGAAGGATCTTGGTATCCAACCAAGCGATGCCCGCCACCACCGAGGGATCGTCGGGAAGCCGAACCACTGTGGTATAGATCGCAGTCGTGCCATCCACGTGACGACCAACGGCGCGCCACTGGCCCTCTCCCCCGACGGGGGAGGTCTGAAACGGTTGCACGGCCGGTGGTTTTGGGAGTGCTTGCAGCGCCGTGGAGCCCTGTCTCGATAGTCCGGACGTGGATTGATATTGATTTTCCGTCGAACTTCGCGCGGCGCCAGCTGGATGACTAATCGCGACGAGACCAACGGTTAAGGCCACGAGGACTGAAAAGACCACCGCGTTGTTGGAGTGTCGCAGGTTTCTATAACTTGAATGATTCATCACCCTCGGCTTGGACATTGGGATTATTGCCTCAACGACCTTTCATCGCCCAAGGCTTACCGGAAGGGTGCGCAAAGATTGTGGTGGGAGGCACTCTGGTCAAAGTATTTCACGTACTCACGAAGTTGAATATGTTCGATGTAAGAGCGAAGTAAAAATCGAATCGAAATCTTGAGTTTTATAGATGACTTCCGCGCTTGAGGGCGAATGCGCAGTTTTATCAGACGCTGATGGGGTACCACAACCCGCAAACGTCTTCACAGTTCTGTTGCATCACTAAGAGTGACTATCTCCGAAGCGCTGCGCCCAGGTTCGACTCCCGCCGGGGCACCTAAAGAAGTCGAAGAAGTCGGAGCTGCTCTTCCACTCCTAGTTCAGTTGCAACTCTTCGCTACCAAGCTCTCCGAGTCTTCGGGGTCTACTGGGCTACCCAACCTCCGTCAATCGATAGGGCAGCGCCCGTGATGGTCTGGGCCGCGTCGGAGCACAAAAAGACGACCATCGCGCCTATCGACTCGGGCGAGGTGAACTTCAACATCGGCTGCTTCTCTTCTAACAACTCCTTGGTCTCCGTCGCCACGTCAGTCCCCGACTGCGAAGCCCGGTCCTCGAGCTGTTGTTCCACGAGGGGCGTCAACACCCAGCCCGGACATATCGCGTTCACCGTGACGCCGTCATTCGCCAGTTCGATGCCGGCCACCTTCGTGGCGCCGACGACCCCATGCTTGGCCGCCACGTACGCCACTTTGTTGGGGCTCGCGACGAGGCCGTGGGCCGAGGCGATGTTGATGATGCGCCCCCACCGCTTCGACTTCATCTGCGGTATCGCGGCCTTCATGCCGTGAAACACCGCCGAGAGATTCAGCGCGAGAATCGCGTCCCACTTCGCTTCGGGGAACTCCTCAATGGGCGCCACGAACTGAATGCCCGCGTTGTTCACCAAGATATCGAGACTTCCCAGCTCGACCTGGGTCTTCTTGACGATCGCGGCCACCTGCTCTGGTCTCATCAAGTCCGCGCCGTCGTACCGCACGGTGACGGAGAACTCCGAGGCCAAGCCACCACGAATCTTCTCGATCTCGTCGGCGTCGCCGAAGCCGTTCAGCATGAGGTGCACACCTTCGGCCGCCAACGCACGCGCTACGCCGAGCCCTATCCCGCTCGTCGATCCCGTGACCAACGCCACCTTGTCCTTTAACGTCATGAACGATCTCCTTCCTCTTGGCGCGACTTGATCGCCACAACCACGGGTCCCTTCACGAATGCCGGCTCACGATTCTTGACTAAGCGAGTATCGCCCTGCTCCAAGTTGCGAGAATGAGATCTTGACGTGGGATGCTTCCTCATAGACGGATCGTTGAACTAAAGATCGATGACGGCGTCAAGGGGTCAAACTGGATGATAAACAACACTACTCAAAGGTTCGAACGAAGCGACGAGCAAGCAAGCGTCGCCGCGAGGAAAATGAGAAGCGACATGGTCGCACGCAGCTCTTGTATCGACGACGTTCGATTGGCCTCACGTCGTCGCTTTTGCATTGGATTTTCTCAATTCATTCGCGATGACGCCATCGCACGGCCATGAGAAGCCCGCGGCGTACGGCACTGGCCGGCTTGCCCGATCACGTCACGATCTACGAAGTGGGACCACGCGACGGGCTGCAGAACGAAGCCGAGATCCTGAGCGTCGAGACCAAGGCAGAGTTTGTGCGCCGCTTGGCGTCGTCCGGACTGAGCGCCATCGAACTAACGAGCTTCGTTCCACCAAAGTGGATACCGCAGTTGGCGGACGCCGAAGAGCTGCTCGCGCTGCTCGGACCTCTCCCGGGTCGCCATCCGGTACTCGTTCCCAACGAGCGTGGACTTGATCGCGCTCTCGCGGCCGGCGTGAAAGAGATAGCCGTCTTCGCCAGTGCCACCGAAAGCTTTGCGCAACGAAACCTCAACAAGAGCGTGGCCGCGTCGCTACAGATGTTCTCCCCAGTAGTGAAACGCGCAACGGAAGCTGGTCTCGCGGTTCGCGGCTACGTTTCCATGTGCTTCGGCGACCCTTGGGAGGGCGACGTCGCGGTGTCGCAAGTGACAGCGGTGGCAGTGGAGCTCGCCGCCATGGGTTGTGGCGAACTCTCGCTGGGCGACACCATAGGAGTGGCGACCCCTGGACTAGTCGTCGACCTGCTGGACGACCTCAGTGACAGTGGCCTCGGCCGGAACCGCCTCGCTGTGCACTTTCACGATACGTACGGCCAAGGACTAGCCAACACCTTGGTCGCCCTGGAAAATGGCGTCACGACGGTGGACTCGTCGGCTGGCGGACTCGGGGGGTGTCCGTACGCGGGCAGCGCCACCGGCAATCTCGCCACCGAAGACTTGGTGTGGCAGTTGCACGGACTCGATATTGCTACCGGGGTTGACTTAGAGGCACTCTGTCGTACCAGTCTGTGGATGGCCAGCCTGCTGGGCCGACCAAGTCCGTCTCGAACGGTCCGAGCATTGGCCTCGTCCCTTGAGTAACGGTAGTTTTCCTTCGAACGACGCGACCAGAATGAGTAGACCAATGTTCGCCAAGGTGATGGGAGTGTAGATGGACAAAGTCGTAGACACGGCGGCGCAAGCCGTGCAGGACATTCGAAGTGGTTCGTCGTTGGCCGTAGGGGGCTTTGGACTGTGTGGCATCCCGACTGCTCTCATTGAAGCGCTCCTCGCGAGTGACGCGACGGATTTTGAGACGGTCAGCAACAACTGTGGCGTTGACGGATGGGGCCTTGGTCTACTACTCGCCGCCAAGCGAATTCGACGTACCACGGGATCGTACGTTGGCGAAAACAAGGAGTTCGAACGCCAATTTCTGTCCGGCGAGCTCGAGGTCGAGTTGGTCCCCCAAGGCACCTTGGCGGAGAGACTCCGTGCCGGCGGTGCCGGCATCCCCGCCTTCTACACCCCAGCGGGCGTCGGCACCCAGGTTGCGGAGGGGGGATTACCCTGGCGTTACGACGGCGCCGGCGGCATCGCGTTCGCGTCGCCGCCGAAGGAGGTTCGCGAGTTTGAGGGGACGCGCTACGTACTCGAGTTGAGTATTCGAACGGACTTTGCGCTGGTGCACGCCCGATACGGTGATCGTCACGGCAATCTCATCTACGAAGAGAGCGCGGCGAATTTCAACCCACTCTGCGCCGCCGCCGGACGACTCACCATCGCCGAGGTGGAGGAGCTGGTGGAACCGGGAGAGCTGGACCCCATGAAGGTGCACACCCCGGGGATCTATGTTCAACGCGTCGTGCACACGCCAGGAGTCGAAAAGCGCATCGAAAGAAGAACGGTGACCCCGTGAGTCCTTTGACCCGAGACCAACTGGCCGCGCGCGTGGCCCAAGAACTCCGAGACGGCCAGTACGTCAATCTCGGCATCGGGCTACCGACACTGGTGCCGAACTTCGTGCCCGACGGCATGCACGTCGTGTTGCACTCGGAGAACGGAATCCTTGGGGTGGGCCCGTATCCGAAGGACGACGCGGTGGACCCGGACTTAATCAACGCCAGCAAAGAGACCGTGACAATCGTGCCGGGGGCTTCCTTTTTCGACTCCGCGACTTCGTTTGGCATGATCCGCGGCGGTCACGTGGACATCGCCATACTCGGGGCCATGCAGGTGTCCCGCACGGGCAATCTGGCGAACTGGATGATCCCCGGCAAGATGGTGAAAGGGATGGGCGGCGCGATGGACCTCGTTCACGGGGCCAAACGAGTGATCGTCATGATGGAGCACACGGCGAAAGATGGTGGATACAAGATCGTTAGTGAGTGCACGCTGCCCTTGACCGGTCTCAAGTGCGTACAGCGCATCATCACCGACTTGGCCGTGATCGACGTCGAACCTGAGGGTCTGGTACTACGCGAGCTCGCGCCCGGTGTCACCCTCGATGAAGTGCGCGCCGCCACCGAGCCCGATCTCATTGTTTCATTGACCTGAAATCGACTCGGGCACACACCGCGCGGTGTTCGAACGTACCTCATCTGACCTTTGGCGCCACGATCGCACGTTTTACGCCAGCCGGGGGCACTACTTAAGGGACAATAATCATCCGGACGGTGTCGGTAATCGCCGTACCGGCCGAGGAAGATCCCGCCATCAGCACGAGCGCGTCACCGGCCTTGGCCATGCCGCATCTCTTCAACTCGGTGATCGCCACTTCGCAGAGCGTGTCGATGTCGTTGGCCGGTGAGACGAAGATCTCTTGAATTCCCCACGAGCCGCGAAGTTGACGAGCCGTCGAGGCGTTGGGCGTGATCGCCACGATGGGCATGGGTGGGCGAAAACGTGAGATGGCTCGCGCCGTCATGCCCGAGCGCGTACAGGCAACGATGGCGACCACGTCTTCGTCCATTGCCGCGCGCCACGCCGCGCCCGTGATGGCGGCCGTCACCCTCGACGCTTGGGTGCTCGAAGCGGCTAGGCGCTGCACCCCGAGTCCCGCTCCCCACTCGGCGTAGGGGAACGACGCCTCGGCCCGTCGCACGATCCGGTCCATGGTGATGACGGTGCCGACCGGGTCGTCGCCGATGGCCGTTTCGCCACTCAACATGACGGCACTCGCGCCGTCGAGCACGGCGTTCGCGACGTCGGTGACTTCGGCCCTCGTGGGAACTTGCGAGTGGGTCATCGATTCGAGCATCTGGGTCGCGACCACCACCGGACGGGCGTAGCGAATACCCAGGCGCACGATCTCCTTTTGAAGATGGGGTACTTCTTCCATGGGCAGACGAACGCCGAGGTCCCCGCGCGCCACCATGATCGAGTCGGAGTGCTCGATAATCTCATTGAGATTTTCGATGCCCTCACCGGTTTCGATCTTGGACATGATCATCACGTCGTCGCGTTTTAACACCGCGCGCACGGACTCGACGTCAAAGCCCGATCGCACGAAGGAGACCGCGAGAATCTCGAACTCCTCATCGTGCAGTGCTTCGAGGCGAGCTCGGTCGTCTTCAGTGGGTAGTCGATCGTTCATGATCGACGACGGCAACGAAAGTCCCGGTTTGCCCATCACCATGCCACCGGAGATGACGCGCGCGGTCACGGGCCCGTCGAGACGCACGATCTCGAGCGAGACGCCCCCGTCACCGATGTGGATCTTGTCGCCCTCTTGAAGCTGCGAGAGTACGTTCTCTCGTTCAACGGTTATGCGCTGGGCGGTGGACTCTTCACCGAAGGCCTCGGCTAGTTCTATCTCGGTCCCGATGCTTAGCGTGACGGGCACGGTGCCGAAGGATCCGGCCCGAATCTTGGGTCCCGGTATGTCCGCCATGATCGCGAGATCGGGCGCGATGGCGCGGATGCGACGCAGACGTTCAATGCACGACGGGATGTCACCGTGGGCGAACGAGAGACGAAAGACGTCCACACCCGCCAAGACGAGTTCCTTGAGCGTCTCGTCCGAGTCAGAAGCCGGACCAATGGTCGCTACGATTCGCGTGCGCCGCACGGGATTCCCTTCGTTTCTTTTACTAAGTCTACGAGACGCCTGATGTCGAGAAAGTTAAACATCGAGCTTCTCGCGCGAAAATTGCTACCGCGAAGTAACCGCGCTCTAAGAACGCGGTAAACGTTTAGTGACGAACCGGGATGACCACGTCCGCGCCGTCCACGTCGACGACACGAAGCTTCATGCCGTAGCACTCGGCGAGTTCCTTGCTGCGAACAACCTCACCCGAGGGACCGTCCAGCACTAATCGTCCGTGATCAAGTAGGACGAGTCGATCGGCGAACTGCCCGGCGAGGGTCAGGTCGTGCAAGGTCGCGATCACCGTGAGACCGCACTCGTGGACCTCTTTTTGTAAGAGTTCGAGCATCGTGATCTGGTGGCGAAGGTCGAGCCCGGTAATGGGCTCGTCGAGCACCATGACCATGGTGGCTTGGGCGAGGGCGCGCGCGAGGACCATTCGTTGACGCTCGCCACCCGAGAGCGTGACGACGTCACGGTGCGCGTACTCGACCAGAGAGAGTCGGCTCAACACGTTCTCGACGGCCTGGCGATCGCCGGCGCTCGGCGGGCGCAGCAGTCCGTGATAGGCCGTTCGTCCGAGCGCCACGTAGTCACGAACGCTCATCCCCGAAGGGACGATCGGGTGTTGGGTGACGAGTGCGACGCGCAGCGCCCGCTCGCGTTCACTCATAGAGCCCACCCGCTCTCCAGCGATCGTCACCGACCCGTGCGAGGGGCGACGCAGTCCCGCGATCGTTTCGACGAGCGTGGTCTTGCCCGCACCGTTGGGTCCCACGATCGTGCACCACGTGCCCGCTTCGACATTGAGCGTGACGTCACTGATGAGCGCAACCGACCCCGTGCGCACGCTCAGCTCGTTGAGTTCAACCGTACTCACGTGACCATCTGGCGTCGAAGGCTCAAGATAAGTACGAAGACCGGCGCGCCGACGATCGCCGTGACGACACCGAGCGGAAGTTCCGACGGCGCCATCACGGTTCTCGCGATGGTGTCCGCGAAGACCAAGAACGCCGCACCAAAGGCCACTGAGATCGGCAAGATTCTCCGGTACGACGTGCCAACGAGAAGGCGCACAATGTGGGGCACGATGATTCCGACAAAGCCGATGAGGCCCACCGCTGAAACAATGGCCGCGGTGCCCAGTGACGACGCCGCGATCACGACGAAGCGCACTCGTCGAACGGGTAGACCGAGTGAACGTGACTCGTCCTCGCCTACGCTCATGACGTCAAGGGCTCGTCCCGCGGCGACACAGATCGCGACGCACACGACCACGTAGGGAAGAACCAACGTCACCGAACTCCAACTGGCACTCGCGAGAGAGCCGAGAAGCCAGATATACACGCGAGCTATGGAATTTGTCGAGGACTGTTGCTGGAGAAACGTCTGGGTACTCGTGAGGAGTGACGCGACCGCGACGCCGGCCAAGATCAACGTCGAGGTACTCGATCGCAGCCCTCGCCCACCGATCGCCCACGTCACGATGACCGCGATCATCGCACCACCAAAGGCGAGCAGCGGCGTCCAGCTTGGCGTGCGCAGACCGCCCCCGACGTCGACGATGGCGATCGTGGCGCCGAGCCCCGCACCGGCCGCGACGCCCAGCAGGTACGGATCGGCCAGCGGGTTTCGAAAGACGCCTTGATAGGTGCCACCGGCAACGGCGAGCATCGCCCCGGCCAAGAGCCCTAGCACCATTCGCGGGGCGCGAAATTGCCAGATGATTGACGATTGCGTAGGCGTCAAGGTGCTGTGTCCAAGGCCGACGTGAGAAAACACGTCACCAACAACGCGCGTCGTGCCAATCGACGTCGGACCGATGACCAGTCCACAGACCACCGCCGCCGCGAGCGCGAGCAGCGTCGCGGCGGCGATGAGCGCCACCCGGCGCCCGGTCGGTGGATTGGCCGTCAACCTATTTCTTCCAGAGGGCCGAGTCAGCCAACGTGCTCTTTACTCCGGCCGTCAGTTGATTCATCAAGATGCCGAGGCGTGGTCCCCAGCGTGAGGCGATGTCGTCGTTCAAGCCAACCACGTGGTGGTGTACGACGGCACTGACTGAGGAGAATCCCGTACGCTTCGCGACAACTGCTTGGTTGACGTGGCAGCACACGGTGTCGGCGAGAAAGATCAACTTCGGGTTCGCACTGACGATGTACTCCGCGCTCAACTGGGGGTAACCCGCGTCGGCCGAGGTCGACCCGGCATCCGCGATGTTCGTGGCGCCCAGCGCTTTAAGGAGCGAACCGACGAACGTGTTGCTCGCGAGCGAGTAGTACGTGGGATCGAGTTCGTAGTAGACGGTGACCACTTTTTTCGGGTGCTTGGGCACCGAAGCGATGTCCTTAGCGATCGTCGACTTCAGTGAGGCCACGATCGTGGCGGCCTTCTTCTTGTGACCAGTGAGCTCGCCGAGCTGCGTGATCTGCTGGTAGGCGCCCGTGAGCGAGGTCGGCGCGTCTTGACTGATGACCTTGATACCCAGGCCCGTCAACTTCTGTTGAATGTCGTTCGCGTCGTACGAGATGATCACGAGATCCGGCTTGGCCGACGGGTGAGCTTTGGTGACCTTGCAGATCCCCACCACCGACTCGACACTCGGGTTAAGGGCGTTGACTCGCTTCTTCGGTAGACCCGACGTCGGAAAGTCCGAGTCGGTGTCCACCGCTTGCACTTGCTTAGCGGCCCCAATGGCGAAGAGCGTCTCGGTCGCCGTGGGCGACAGAGAGACGACACACTGGGGCGTACTCGACGCTCCGGCGCTTGGGGCAGTCGTGGCGCTGATAATCGGCAGCGCCACTACAGCCAGGGATAGTGCGAGGGTTAGTCGCAGGGACTTCATCATGGATATCTCCTTTTCCGCCGAAGTGGTGTGGCGACGGATGGATATCCGAACAACCGCTCCTTACCTCGAGAGCTGTCTCTCACATCTCCTCGCGGAAGGCGACCTGGCTTTGCGGTCTCCTAAGAGGCCACTTACAGTTGCGGGACAGCGTTGGAATTGCACCAACTTCGCTGCCGCGAGGCAACCCTGACCCTATCTCACTTCAAGGGGACGACGACGGGACGTCTGACTTAGCGGCGCCTCGGTATTCGACCGCGCATCCAGCGTGGTCGGAACAATGAAGCGTGGTGCACTGAACTGGGACTTGGTGAACTTGGACCTTCGAGAAGTGTCTGAAAAAAGTGGAGAGCCCTTCGCCGAGCAGCACCATCCCTAGGAGCGGTGATCCCACCAAAGGGTCACGAGCGAGCGAGCCGCTGGCGCGGGGTGGCGTTCTAGGAAGGCGCGTACTTCACCCTCTCGACTCGCCGGGAGGCAGAGTCGAATTCGAGCGAAGTTCGCGGCTTCGTGGAGTGATGATTCACGCCTCGGGGTGCCTTCGAATCGTTCCAGGGAGGCGCGCAGTCCCATCTCGTCCAGCACCTCGACGAGGTCATCCGACGTGGGCCCGCTCGGACGCTCGAGGCCCCAAAAGTGCATCCACGCCTCGTTCAACGAGGTCAGGGGATGACGCGTGGTCATCTCGGTCACTACTCGAAAGCGAGCGTGCTCGTCGAGAGCGCGCAGAAACGGCACCACGTCACCTAAGTTGTAGACCACGTGGTGCGCGGTGACGACGTCGGCCAATCTGGTGCGCGAGGCAACCTCGGGCCAGAGGCCCTCAACTGTCTCAGCCACTAATCCTCGATCTCGCGCGTTCGCCTCGAACAGCGCGAGCATCTCGCGTTGACGGTCAACACCGGTCACCCGTTGGACTTCGGGTAACAACGCAAATGCTGCGACACCCCCGCCACAGCCAACGTCCAAGACGCTGGCCTCAAGGCCGAGCGCCTCGCGAGCTCGTTCGTGCGATGGTGTTGGCGAGATGGCGGCCGGAGTCTGAAACAGTGCCGGGGGGAGAATCCAGGGACTCACCTCGGCCCGAGCAAGGATCACCTCCGGGATAGCCCACGCCTCCAGAGCGAGGCGCCAACGTTCGCTCGCCATCACCATCGGCAGCTCCGTTGTCGACACTTCGGTGGAATCAGAGATGACGCCACCACTAAAGAATGGACCCGGCACCACTTTCGTAGCGCCGGGTCCACCTCATTTAAACGTGATCGCACGAGCGAGCGGGGTGTAACTAAATGCTGAGTTCGTGCTCGATGGCGGCCAACTCTTCGGGCGAACCTTGAATCTTTGGTCCCTTGAACCATTTGCGAGCCGACACCGCGTACCAGATACCGGCAAATCCCAGCACCGCCGCGACCGCGACGGGCGCGTAGTTAAAGGAACTAACGGTGACCGGTCCGAACTGCGGGAGTAACAAGATGATGCAAATGAAGATGACCCAGATGATGGCAATCCAGCCAATTACCGGTCCCCACTTGTTGAGCTTCCAAGGTCCCGGATGGAACGCGGCACCATTGGTGCGGCGAAGATACACGGGGATCAGGTACGCGACGTAAAGACCGATGACGGCGATCGAAGTAACGGCGCCGTAGGCGACCGCACTCCAGAGGTAGGGCACGGACAAGATGAACGCGCCAACAGCTCCGAACCACGCCGAGTGCACCGGCACGTGGCTCCTCTTGGAGATCTTGTGCCAGTAGTTGGAGAATGGCACCGCGCCGTCTCTCGAGAAAGCAAAGAGCATTCGCGAGTTCGCGGTCACTGATGACATCCCACAGAAGAACTGGGCACCGATGACGATCAAAATGAGGATCTCAGCGGTAATGCGCCCGGCCGCATACTCGAAGATCGTCGCCCAGGGAACGGTCGCTGTCGCGATGCTCGCGTAGTTGGGAAATTCAATGCCGCCGATGGTCTGGGGGAACACGTGAGGAATCGCCGCGCTCACGCCAAGCAGCAAGATGAAGCCCGCCACGAGTGAGATCCAGATGGAGTTCACGATTCCCTTCGGTCCAGAGACCGATGCGGTGAGTGTTTCTTCGGTCACGTGCGCTGACGCGTCGTAGCCCGTGAAGGTGTACTGCGCGTTCAATAGGCCGACCAAGAAGACGTAGAAGGGTATCGAAAGTCCGGAAAGTCCGCTGAAGGCGTGCCAACCAGCGTGGCCAAAGAGGAAGCCAAGTGACTGGTGACTGTGTGACGTTGGTGCGGCGAACAGGATAGACACGATCAACGCGACACCGAACAGGTGCCACCAAACCGAGACGTTGTTCAACAGCGCGACGAGCCTGATGCCAAAGGTGTTGAGCAGGCCCTGCACCGCAAGAATGACCGCCAAGATCGCGATCGTGTGCCCGCGGGAGAGCCAGTACCCCTGATTGGTGAAGATCGCCAAGAACGCGGACACCGAAAAGGCGGCACCGAAACTAATACCCGCCGTAACGGCGACCTGGCCCAAGAGGTTGAACCAACCGGTAAACCACGACCAGATGGGACCGCTTTTTCCTGGGGCCAACTTCGCCGCCCAGTAGTAGAGGCCACCGGCCGTTGGATAGGCCGAACAGATCTCGGCCATCGACATTCCGGCGAAGAGCACCAGGACACCGACGAGGAGCCAGCCCCAGAGCATGGTGGGTGGACCGCCGTGTTCGAGACCGAAACCGTACAAGGTGAGACACCCCGAGAGAATCGAAATGATCGTAAAGGAGATCGCGAAGTTGGAAAACCTACTCATCGAGCGATTGAGCTCTTGCGCGTACCCCAGTTGATGCAGTCGGTCGGTGTCACTCATCATCTCGAGTGGTCGATCAAGTCCCTCCGGCATAATTTCCCCCATTTAGATGGCGACGAAAACAGCGTTTGGGCGAGCATAGAGTTCCACCAAGTCATTAGCAAATACCGAAATCCATGTTCTGATGACGATGCCAATAGGAACTATGTCCCGATCTCCAAATCAGACCCTTCCGATTCGAGCAATCAAGGTCCCAGCAACATCAAATCTATGAGTTGGATCAAGTTGCGCCACGGAGAATCGGCGTCTCGCCTGGACTTACGCGCCGTTGGGTCAAATTCTCGAATCAGCGCGCCAAGCAACTTCCACGATCGACATCCCCTGGGCGCAGAGATTTACGTTCTACTTGTCGCACGACAACTCGCTGCTTTTGTTCGGCACTACCGCACGATGATGACACGCGTTCCCTTTGGGATGAACCGAGAGCGGCGCTCGACGCTAGGAAGCGGCAGCCTTGTACCTGCTTTTTTCGAACCAAGAGACGTTCAAATCGACGACTACCATTGCGACCATTACTGAATTAAGGGGACAAAAATGAGTTCTTCCACACCGGGCAGGTTGTCTCGCGACGAGCTTGGAACGCTCATCGACCGCGGCGATATTGATACCGTCATTCTGGCAATCACCGACATGCAGGGACGACTCCAGGGCAAGCGGCTCGACGCACGGTTCTTCGCCGACGAACTCGCTGACGGAGCCGTCGAAGGATGCAGTTACGTACTCGCCTCCGACGTGGACATGAACACCGTCGACGGCTTCGCCTTGACCTCGTGGGAGCGTGGCTACGGTGACTTGGCCTTCAACGCCGATTTCTCCACCATTCGCCGCGTCCCCTGGCACGACAAGACCGTGATTATCTTCGCTGACGTGGAGACCGTTGAAGGTGAACCCGTTTTGGTCTCGCCTCGTCAGATCCTGCAACGCCAGGTTGGGCGACTTGCCGAACACGACTGGATCGGCTTCACTGGTACCGAACTCGAATTCATCGTCTTTGACGACACCTACGAAGACGCGTGGAACTCGGGCTACCGCGATCTCACCCCCGCCAATCTCTACAACGTGGACTACTCACTGCTGGGCACGTCGCGCGTCGAGCCGCTGCTCGGGCGAGTCCGACGCTCAATGCGCGACGCCGGCATGATTGTCGAATCACTCAAGGGCGAGTGCAACTACGGCCAACACGAGATCGCCTTTAAGTACGCCGAACTCGTGGACAAGTGCGACGAACACGGACTGTTCAAGTTGGGCACGAAAGAGATCGCGTCACAAGAAGGATGCAGTCTTACCTTCATGGCCAAGTACAACGAGCGCGAGGGTAACTCGTGCCACATTCACCTCTCGCTGCGCGGGAAGGACGGCACGCCGGTCTTCGCCGGGGACAAGGATCACGGGTTCTCTGAGGTGTTCGAACACTTCTTGGCCGGCCAACTGGCCTACGCCCGAGAGTTCTCACTCTTTCTCGCGCCCAATATCAACAGCTACAAGAGATTCGTCGAAGGGTCCTTCGCTCCCACGGCCCTGTTGTGGGGACTCGACAATCGAACCTGTTCCTTTCGCGTTGTGGGACAGGGATCATCGATTCGCGTGGAGTGTCGTATTCCCGGAGGCGACGTCAACCCCTACCTCGCGGTGGCGGCCCTCGTGGCCTCGGGGCTACGAGGCGTCGACGAGTCACTGGCGTTGCCCGAGGCCTTCGAAGGCAACGCGTACGCCGCCAACGCCTCACGCGTACCCACCTCGCTGCACCAAGCCTTGGAGCTCTTCGACCAAAGCAAGGCGGCGCGCGACGCGTTCAGCGACGAGGTCGTGGACCACTACGTCCACGCCGCCCGAGTGGAGGTGGCGGCGTACGACTCCGCCGTGACTGACTGGGAGCGCTACCGAGGATTTGAGCGACTATGAGTACCGACCTCGGCATCATCAACCCCGCGACCGAACAACAGATCGCCTCGGTCGCGGTCCACGATCTCGAAGAGACCAACCGCGCCATCGAACGCGCGGCGAGCGTCGCGCCCGCGTGGAGAAAAGTCACGCCCGCCGACCGCTCTCGGCTGCTGCGCCGTTTCGCCGACGTCGTGGACGCCCACGTCGAAGAGCTCGCCCAACTCGAAGTCGCTAACGCCGGCCACACGATATCGAACGCCCGCTGGGAGGCGGGCAACGTTCGCGACGTTCTTCTGTACTACTCCGGCGCCCCCGAACGCCACTCGGGACGTCAGATCCCCGTGGCCGGTGGTGTCGACATCACGTTCTACGAGCCGCTCGGCGTGGTAGGCATCATCGTGCCCTGGAACTTTCCTATGCCCATCGCCGGCTGGGGGCTCGCGCCGGCCCTCGCGGCGGGCAACACCGTGGTTCTAAAGCCGGCCACGCTCACGCCGCTCACCGCGCTGCGACTGGGCGAGCTCGCCCTCGAGGCCGGCATTCCCGAGGGGGTCTTTCAAGTCGTTACCGGCGAAGGCTCCATGGTTGGCAATCGCTTCGTCACCCACCCGGCGATTCGCAAGGTCTGCTTCACGGGATCGAACGCCGTGGGTCGACGCATCATGGAGGGCTGCGCCGAACAGGTGAAGCGCGTCACGCTCGAACTCGGCGGCAAGAGCGCCAACATCATCTTCGCCGACGCCGACCTCGAAAGGGCCGCCCAGAGCGCGCCCTCCGCCGTCTTTGACAACGCCGGCCAGGACTGCTGCGCGCGGTCGCGTCTGCTAGTCGAGGCCTCGGCCTACGAGCGCTTCATGGAGTTTTTCGAGCCCGCCGTCAAGGCCGTGAAGGTTCTCGATCCCTCGAACGAGTCGAGCGAGATGGGTCCACTCATCACCGCGGCGCAGCGCGAATCGGTGCTGGCGTACGTCGACGAGTCCGACGTCGCCTTTCGCGGTAGTGCGCCCGAGGGTCCCGGTTACTGGATGGCGCCGACGGTGCTGGAAACGAAGGACACGAACAGTCGAGCGTTCCAAGAAGAGATCTTCGGGCCCGTGGTCTCGGTCGTGCGCTTTAGCAACGAGGCCGAAGCCATCGCCATCGCGAACGAGAGCCCCTACGGACTTTCGGGTTCGATCTGGAGTCGTGACGTCGGCCGGGCCCTGCGCGTCGCTCGGGGCGTCGATACCGGGGCACTGTCGGTGAACTCGAACTCGTCGGTGCGCTACTCGACGCCCTTTGGGGGCTTCAAGCAGTCGGGACTCGGTCGAGAACTCGGCCCCGACGCGCTGCTCGGTTTTAGTGAAGAAAAGAATGTGTTTATTTCAACGGAGGATTACTAATGGGACGTCTTGACAACAAGGTCGCGATCATCACGGGCGCCGCGAGCGGCATCGGCCGCGCGACGGCTCTTCGTTTCGGGGCCGAGGGCGCCAACGTGGTGGTCGCCGACCTCTCTGAAAAAGAGGGCACTGAACTCGCGAAGGAGATCGGCGGCACGTTCGTCAAGGTCAACGTCGCGGACGAAGAGAGCGTGAAAGCGATGTACGCGAAAGTCGTCGCCACTTACGGCGGCGTGGACATCCTCTTTAACAACGCCGGCATCTCGCCCGCCGACGACGACTCGATTCTTACGACCGAACTCGACGCGTGGCAGCGCGTGCAAGACGTGAACCTCACGTCGGTCTACCTCTGTTGCAAGTACGGGATCCCACTGCTACTCGAGCGCGGTGGTGGTTCGATCATCAACACCGCGTCCTTCGTGGCCGTCTTGGGTTCGGCCACCTCACAGATCTCCTACACCGCCTCGAAGGGTGGGGTCCTTTCCATGTCGCGCGAGCTCGGCGTGCAGTTCGCGCGCCAAGGCATCCGCGTGAACGCGCTCTGCCCGGGACCCGTCAACACGCCGCTGCTTCAAGAACTCTTCGCGAAGGACCCCGAACGCGCGGCCCGACGTCTCGTCCACGTGCCCGCGGGGCGCTTCGCCGAACCCGAAGAGATCGCGAGCGCCGTGCTCTTTCTCGCGAGCGACGACTCCTCGTTCGTCAACGCCTCGACGTTCCTCGTCGACGGCGGCATCCACGGCGCCTACGTCACGCCCCTGTAGTCGAAAAGAACATCGACTTTGTAACGGCGAGTCCCTCGATTCACCGAAGCTACTCAGTCGTTCGCTACGGCGCCGGGGATGAAGTACTCGCTGAGGTACTTCTCTCCTTCGTCACAGAGAATCGTTACGACAGTGGACGTCTCGGGAAGTTCGTCGCGCAGTCGGCGCGCGGCGATCATGTTGGCGCCGGAACTTGGTCCCACGAGCAGTCCGTGCTCACGAGCGAGCCGGCGCATCTCAGTCACCGCGTCGTCGCTGTGCACCGACACCACTCGATCGACGAGCGATTGATGGCGCTGATAGATCGAGGGGATGAAACCGTCGGCAATGCCTTCGATCTGGTGCAGTCCCGTGTCGCCGCACTGAATCGTGCACGACTCGCTCGGCTCGAGGGCGACGACGAGGACCTCGGGGTTCACTTCGCGAAACGCCTGTCCCACACCGATCAACGTTCCCCCGGTGCCCACGCCCATGACAAAAGCGTCGGGCGGGCATCCGGTGGGCAGTTGTCCCAGTATCTCGGGACCGAGCCAGGTGCGATGCTCCTCGACGTTCCACTCCGACTCGAACTGGTGCGGCGCAAAGTAGCCCGGTTGATCGCCCAGGCGACTCGCCTCGTCGAGCGCCTCGTTGACGTGAAAGGTGCCGACGCTCAGCATCTGGGCGCCGAAGGCCAACGAGATGGCGGCCCGCTCGGGACTGAGACCTTCGGGCATCACGACGAGCATCTTGTAGCCCAAGACGGCCGCCACCATGCTCATCGCGTTACCCGTGTTGCCGCTCGACGCTTCGACGATGGTGTCGCCGGGGTTTAGGAGACCTTCGCGCTCGGCTCGTTCGATGATGTAGCGGGCCATGCGAGCCTTGATTGATCCCGAAGGATTGAGATACTCGAGTTTGACGAAGATGCCGTCAATCTGGATAAGTGGAGTGGATCCAATTGCCTCGAGCACCGTTGCTCCAGGGCGATAGTCAGACGCCATTTGGATCTCCTCTCATAGGAAATTCCCCAGTCCACCCTACGCCGGCGCGAGCCTACCGTCGGACAACTGGCGACTCGTTTCGTAGTATCCACGCAGACATTGGGACGCACGAAACGACGTCGCTACGAGACGGTCATCCCACCGTCAACGGCAATATCGGCGCCCGTGATCGCGGACGACGCCGGCGAGCACAACCAGACAATGGTCGCGGCAATCTCGGAGGGTTCGAGAAGACGTCCGATCGGCTGTTGTTTGGCGAATGCTTCGACGCTGTCGAGGTCGTAGATCTTCGCCGAAGCTTCAAGAATCGCGGTGCGCGTCGAACCGGGGCTGACGGCGTTCGCGGTGACGCCGTGGGGCGCGAGATCCATCGCGACGCTCCGGATCAGTCCCACGACCGCGTGTTTGGCGGCGGTGTAGGGAGCGAGATGGTAGAGACCCGTACTTCCCGCGGCAGAGGCCACGGCGACGATTCGACCGTGCGCTTCTTTGCCGTTCGAAATGAGTTTCGGCGCGGCGGCGTCGATGAGTCGACGCGTGCCCAGTACGTTGACCGACCACACGGCGTCCCACGACGCGTCGCTGATCTCCCAGAGCGGGCCGCCCGCACCCAGCACTCCCGCGCACGCGACGATCGCGTCGAGTCGTCCGAAGTGTCGCGTCGCCGTCTCCACCGCGAGTTGCATATCGGTGGCGCTCCTGACGTCACCCACCAGTCCCAAAACCGACTCACCGTGTCGGGCGACGACGGCGTCAAGATCGCCGGGCGTCGCCATCGCGTAGGGAACGTCGGCGATGTCGCGACAGCGATCGACCGCAACCACCCGGTAGTTCTCGTTGACGAGCGCGTCGACCGTGGCCGCGCCAATACCGCGCGCGCCGCCGGTGACGATCGCGACGCGACCCATCAGCCGAGCTTTCGAAAGAAATCGGTCGGCGCGACGACGTCCGTCCGATCGAGTTCTTTGACGTCGGACTTACCAAGACCGAGCAGCGCCGAGTCAATGCCTCCTCGCAGCACGTCGAGCACGTTTTCGACACCACTCTGACCTTCGGCGGCGAGTCCCCAGAGGTACGCCCTTCCGATCATGACAGCGTTCGCGCCCAGTGCGAGAGCCTTGACGACGTCACTACCTCGACGCACGCCTCCGTCGAGCAGCACTTCGATCTGGTCGCCCACCGCGTCAACGACCGCAGGCAGCGCTCGAAGGGGCGCCGGTGTGCCGTCAAGGTTGTTCCCGCCGTGATTCGACACCGACAAGGCGCTGGCGCCTAAGTCGACGACGCGTTTGGCGTCGTCGACGCGACTGACGCCCTTCACCATGAAAGGTCCCTGCCACTGTTCGCGCAGCCACGCCACGTCCGACCAACTCGGGAGCGTGCTCTGCATCCACTCGTAGTACGCGCCAAAGAACGTCGGCGGATCTTCTCCCGGCGCGGCCATGTTGGGCGTGGTGAGGGTCGGTAGATGACCGGTCTTCGCGAAGGACCAGAGCCACCTCGGTCGTGCAAGAACCTCTGGTGCCAACTTCAGAACGGCCTTCAGGTCAATCTTGTCGGGAATCCAGGGGCTGCCCCAGTCGCGTCCGTTCGCGAAGGACCAGTCAAGGGTGAGGATCAGGCCCTTCGCGCCCGCGTTCTTCGCTCGCTCCACTCGTTGGACCATCGTGTCGCGATCTCCCGACCAGTACATCTGAAAGAGCACTTGATCGTTGACGGCGCAGACGTCTTCGATAGAGCGGCTGGCGAACGAGCTGAGCCCCATGGCGACGCCGCGACTCGCCGCCGCTTTGGCGACGGCGACTTCGCCTTCGGGATGAACGGCCTGCACGCCCGTGGGCGAAATGATGACCGGCATCGACACCGATTGACCCATAATCGTGGTGGCCATCGAGCGCTCGTTGGAGAGACCGGCGACGTGCGGCGCGAAACCCAACTGGTCGAACGACGCCAGGTTGTCACTCGAGGAGAGTCCCTTCTCCGACCCCGCGACCAGTGCCGCGTAGACCGACTTCGGGAGGCGTTTCTCGGCGCGACGTTGCGCTATCGCCACGGTCTCGAACCACGAACTTGCCATCTATCCCCCGTTACCGCTCACTGCGAGACTACCGGAGGTGTCTGCGCGCACCACAGGTACTACCGCGCG